>ERZ773213.18-NODE-18-length-140796-cov-4.577294_pt1 | contig 140796 bp, 133 predicted proteins | sample MGYA00580996_ERZ773213 | MGnify/ENA primary metagenome ERZ773213 (study PRJEB29015, sample SAMEA2738152) | human oral metagenome | biome: human oral; feature: human-associated habitat; material: saliva | place: China | collected 2197 ...
TTGATTTTTTCTCCGGCTTATCTTCTAAAACGAGTTTTTTATTTACGTCGATATCATATTTATTTATTTTTATGGTTCCGCTGTGAGCAAATCCATAGCTGCAAAGCATCATAACTGCCAGTACAACAGCTGTTCCTCCGTATTTCAGCCTGCGAATGTCGTACGGTTTCCCCCTCCAGAAGGTGAATCTCAGACATATCCATAAAATGCCGTATATGAGAAGAGATACTATGCTGACCTCAAATATGCCCAGCCAGTAATTGCCCATAACTTTAAAGAAAACGTGCCACGGCTCGCTTTTAATCATAAACCCGAGCAACGGACTGAACATGAACACCACATACACGCTCCCTATTATAATCTTAGTCTTTCTCTTTTTGAAAACATCATGCCATGCTCCCAGATATTTTAACGTCCTGTTTAATACGATGTAATTTATCGTCAAATAAACAGGTATCAATATCAGTGCTATCATTTATTTTCCCCACTTTTCAATTATCTAAATCGGTCATTTGAACGTCATAAGTCGGTCTTATTTTTCAGTGAAATTCACCCACTCCGATTCATTAAAACCTGTAATTATCCTGTCACCGTTTATCAGTATCGGTCTCTTTACCAGCATTCCGTCCGTAGCTAAAAGAGCATATTTTTCATCATCCGACATGTGCTTCAATCTGTCTTTGAGGTTTAACTCTCTGTATTTCAACCCTGAGGTATTGAAAAACCTCTTTATGTCCAACTTCGATTTTTTATGCCATGTCCTGAGTTCGTCCTCTGTAGGATTTTCTTCTACGATATTTCTGAATTTATACGCAAATCCGTTATCTTTCAACCACTGTTCAGCCTTCTTGCTCGTGCTGCACTTTGGGTACCCTATGAACATCATATCCATATTCTTTTTCTCCTATTCCGATTTCATTTTCGATATATTCCATCTCATTTTCTATATATGTTTTCATCGTCGATATATCCGCTTCAACTTTTCTTTTTTTATCCGTTCATTATTGCATCGCCTCGGATAATGCAGGAATTATCTGTTTCTTCCTGGATACTGTATCGGCGAGCATCAAACTGTCCTTTCCTTCGGTATTAAATGCTCTTCTCGCCATTTCTATGGCTCCTGAGCCCGCACACAAAAGTTCCGTGGATTCATCCAAGATATCTGTCAGCATCAGGAAAATCATATTTAACTCTCCTCTTTCGATATTCTTTTCCATGTATTCCTGCAGCTTTACTTTTAAATTATCCAGCTCCACTCTGCTGACCGAAGAGACCTGACCTACCCCGTAAGCAATTTCTCCGGACTGAAACTTTTTATAATCCAAATTAAATATCTCATCGATGGACTTTGATGCAAAATCGCTGGCAGCACTGAACATGTCCATCGCATACTTCTCATATTCGATTTCCGCTGTTTGTGCCAGTTCCAGTACCGCCGCCTTGTCCACAGGAGTACAGGTCGGAGATTTGAACATCAACGTGTCGGACAATATTGCGGAACACATCAATCCTGCTATATCCTTCGGAATTTTAACGTTATTCTCCTTGAACAACTGATACACGATGGTGCAAGTACAACCGTATTGTCTGTTTCTATAAAAAATCGGATAAACTGTGTTGATATTCCCGATCTTGTGGTGATCGAGTATCTCAATCACCTGTGCTTCCATCATTCCTGTCACACCCTGTCTTCTCTCGTTGTGATCAACCATTATCACTTTTTTCTTCTGCGTGTTAACTATGTCATTTCTGGACAGCATTCCCAAAAGTCCTCCTTTTTCATCGATAACGGGAAAGTATCTGTGCTTTCCTTCCGCCACCACAGGCTTTATATCGACTATGAATTCATCCTCCTGAAACTTGATCAAATTTTTTGCGACCATATAACTTTCGATGGGTACGCTCTGGGAAATAATTCTCGAAACCGTGAATGTATCTTTTTCAGTCTTTATCAGCACGCATTTTTTTTTCTTTGCGAGAGCTATCAAACTTTCATCCACGTCTGAGTTTAAACACAATATTAAACATCTCGCACCTCTCTCCATTGCAAGTTTTTGAATCTCCCTGTTGTCCGCCAATATCACTACGGAATTTTCATCTATCAGCTTGTCCACAGTGTTTGTGCTACTTCCGGCGACGACTACTCTACCCTCGATAGTCCTATTCTCCACTTCTCCGCAGATTACAGTTCCATCCAACACTTCCACCACATTTTCATACGGCGTTTTTTCCCTGACAAGAGCCATACTGTCACATGATTTGATAAAAGATTTCGTTATGTCTCCGAGAGAAATTATACCTATTACCCTATTCTTGCCATCGACAACAGGCAACGAACTTATATCCGCCTCTCCTAATATCCTCCAAGCTCTGCTTATCGGCTCATCTTTGTGAACCCCCTTTGTCTTCCTGTAGTCCGCATCTTTTATCTGACTTCTCAAATCGGTCAACAGCTTGGGTTCCTCAACATTGAAGTGCTCCAAAACGAATTTGGTTTCAGGACTTATTTCTCCCGCTCTCATGGGAAGGTATTCAAATTCTCCTATTCGATTTTTCAAATAGGCATACGACAAGGCAGAACAAATTGAATCTGTATCCGGATTTCTGTGACCTACTACATACACTTTATCTTTCATATATTTACACCCGTCCTTTATCTACCTTTCCAATACGTTTAAAAGCTGCGGCACTATTTGCTTCTTCCTTGAAACTACACCTTCCAAAAATACGCTGTCTCCTGTCACTTCCCTGTCGAAAGCGGATTCAACAAGCCCTCTTCCCGTGTCTCCACAGAAGATTAAATCGCTGCTATCTGTTGAAACATCAGTGATTAGCAGTCCCATCATATCCACCCCCGCACCTTTAAACTCGCTGTTCATATAAGGTCTGATTCTTTCTTTCAATTTTGCCACATCGCTGTCATTTGCAACCAAGACCTGTCCTATTCCGAATCCGAAGCCTCCGTGCGAAAACTTCTTGTAATCCTGATATAAAATTTCTTCATCGCTTTTGTCCTCAAAATTCAGACTGGCATCTAACATTCCGTTCCATATATCTTCCAATTTCTGTCCCAGTATGTTCTCGAGTTTTTTCGCAGCCCTCACATCCTCATCCGTGCAAGTTGGCGATTTAAAAAACATCGTGTCCGACAAAATCGCTCCGCTCAATACGCCTGCAATATGCTTGGGAATTTCAATTCCGGAATCTTAAAACATCTGGCAAACTATAGTCCCCGTACATCCAACCTGTTTGCTGGTCACGTTTATCGGTCTGTTGGTCTCTATGGTGGACAGTTTGTGGTGGTCTACTATTTCCACCACTTCATGATCTGCCAATCCGAAAACCGCCTGAGTGCTTTCATTGTGATCGACCAGTGCAATTTTCTGGGAATTCACCTCTATGAGAGAAGCTTTATCCACCAATCCCCTGATTTTTCTATCATGGGTTATTACTGGGAATTCTCTCACTCTTTTTTCCAACATGATATTTTTAATGTCATCTACAAATTCATCCAGCACGAACTTGATAACATCTCTCTCATCTACCATGAAGGTTTCCACCGATATGCTCTGATTTATAAGCCTGGCTATTTCATATATATCGTTTTTTGACGATATAATTGTAACTCCGGTATCATTTGCCATATCGATTAGAGCTTCATCCGGTTTTTGATCGTGACACAACACGACGGTTCCGACTTTTTTATTTATCAGATATTCTATTTTTTCCTTGCTGTAATCGGTGATAATAAAGCCATTTTCCTTTATCACTCTATCTGCCAGCGTTATATCGGCTGCCATTATATTCACCGAATTGATGCAGATTTTTTCGCTTTCCACTGCAGTCAGCTCATTTCCATCTATGGCATCCAAAAGGTTTTCTCTCCTGACGACAAATCTGTCTCCCTCAGCCTTATTTCTATCGCCCCTGCTGTCGCTGACATATGCGTTCGCAATATCCTTCAGCGTTATAAGACCTCTGATTTTATCGCTGTCATCCCTCACGATCAGAGTTTTTATCCCCTGCTCATCCATGGTTTCCCATGCCCTCCTTATGGATATATCTCCACTGACGGTAAATGCCTCCTTTATTTTTAAATCTGAGACTCTGACTCTTATGTCTTTTACAACTTCCGGTTTTTCTACTCCGAACCTGTTCAGTACATAAGCGGTTTCATCGTTTGGTTCACCTGCAGCTCTAGGGATGTACTCCCCGTCTTCAACAAGTCCGAAATGCTTGGTGACATCGCATCTGTGTTCTTTCGCCATTTGATTTTTCAAATATGCCAATCCGATAGCCGAGCAAATCGAATCCGTGTCCGGGTTTTTATGCCCGTAAACATATATCTGACTCTTTTCCATTATTCGCTTATTTCCTTTCCCATTACTGTTTTAATTTTTTCGGGATGAATCCAACTTCCGCACATTTTTCTTTTTCAAATTAGTTGTCTTCCATTATATCACAATATTATCGTTGCTCTACTATTATTCTCATATTTTTTCATCTTTTGTTTATACAGTATTTTTACGTTGTCATACCTGTATCTTCTCATAACCTGATTCATTGTTTTAACGACACTTACCTATATCTCATCTGTTTTCATCGATGATTTTACACATGTTTCCAAGATTCATCCGGTTATAAACCACCCATCTATCTCTGTGTTCTCATGCATAACATTTAAATTCGCTTCTTTACTTTAATAAAAGCGTTAAGTTCGCATATGTGCTATACTCAGGTTTTATATGCATTTTTTATATGATTTTAACAACTCCTTTCGTTGATTTTATATGTTTTCAACACACTTAATAGTTTTTATCTATTTCTATCGAGGTTTATATATTTTTTTTAAATCAATTATTAGTTATAAATTTATTCAGTGATATAATGAACTCATAAACAGAATAAAAGTGATGGGAGGGAAATTATTTATGATAACATTTTTTATTTGTTTAGCTATTTTGATTATTGGCTACTTTGTTTATGGCAGAGTCGTAGAAGGATTATTCCATCCTGACGACAAGCCAACTCCGGCCGTATTGCATCCGGACGGAGTTGACTACGTACCTATGAAAGAGTGGAAAGCATTTCTGATCCAGCTTTTGAATATCGCAGGTCTCGGACCTATATTCGGAGCTTTGGCCGGTGCGCTTTGGGGTCCTGTAGTGTTCCTCTGGATCGTTTTGGGAACAGTATTCGGCGGTGCTGTGCACGACTATGTGAGCGGTATGCTGTCAATCAGAAATGACGGTGCCAGCTTGGCGGAACTCGTAGGTAAGTATTTGGGAACCACCATAAAACACATTATGAGGGTGTTCTCGGTAATCTTGCTTGTAATGGTGGGTACCGTTTTCACGGTTGGTCCTGCGGGACTTTTGGCAAGACTTACTCCAAACATGTTAAACGTTACTTTCTGGACAGTTGTAGTTTTGATCTACTACTTCCTCGCAACCCTGCTTCCTATTGATAAAATCATCGGCAGGATTTATCCGGTGTTCGGGATCTGTCTGGTTATCATGGCGCTTGGGATCGGCATCATGACAGTTGTTCGTAACGGTTCGCACCCTATGCAGGAACTGACTTTTGCCAACTTGCATCCAAAGGGAACTCCAATTTGGCCTATGATGTTCGTAACTGTTGCATGTGGAGCCATTTCAGGATTCCATGCGACTCAATCGCCGATGATCGCCAGAACTCTTACATCTGAGAGACAGGGCAGAAGAGTATTCTACGGAGCAATGGTTTCAGAAGGTATTATAGCTCTAATCTGGGCAGCTGCAGGTATTGCCTTCTACGGCGGTGTTAACGGCTTAGCCGGTGCAGGTGCAAACGCAGCCAACCTCGTATATGAGATGTCATTCTCATTGTTAGGTCCTGTAGGCGGTGTTCTCGCTATGATAGGCGTTATCGCTTGTCCTATTACTTCAGGAGATACAGCTCTGAGAAGTGCCAGACTTACTATTGCCGACTGGTTTAAACTCGATCAGGTTTCAATGAAGAACAGGCTCGTGTTAACTGTTCCTCTGCTGGCTATAGCATATGCGATTTCACTAGTTGACTATAGAATTGTATGGAGATACTTCGCATGGTCAAACCAGACTCTGGCAGTGTTCACCCTATGGGCAGGTTCAGTGTTTATGGCTAAGAAATTCGGTAAGGCAATCAGCTTTATCCTCGTCATCCCTGCTATGTTCATGTCCGCAGTGTGCTCTACTTACATCTTGTTTGCACCGGAAGGATTACATCTATCTGCAAATGTTGCATACCCTATCGGTCTCGCATTTGCAATAGTATGCTTCATCGTATTTGCAGTCAGGATCTTAGCCAAAGAGCACAATCTTGAAAATCCGGCATAGATTTTTGGCTCACAGCCGATTTGACAATTGCGTTTTTAAAATTATAGAAATTGCTAACTCCCCCTTTACATAAGATGTTGAGGGGGAGTTTAGAGTTTAATCGAGAAAATGAGTTTTGTTTGAAAAATGTGTGGTATATTTTATTTACCATTACGATGGGAAAATCTAAATGATAAATAATATAAACGAAATGATGTAATAAAATTGGAAAGAGGTGTTAATATGAAATATGTGTGTCAAGTTTGTGGTTACGTCTACGACGAAGAAATTGAGGGTGTGAACTGGGAAGACCTAGGAGATGACTATGAATGCCCTCTATGCGGGGTTGGAAAAGACGATTTTGAACCAGAAGACTGATAAAAATTAACTATGCTAAAATCAAGGGAGAGTATTTCTTTCACACCTGCAGGCGCAATACTATCGGTTGAGTGTCCGTCGGCATCGTCAGAAATGCTCTCTTTTCCTGTATCTTTATCTCTATCTATAATATACAGTTAAACTCTCTATTATTTTTTTCACAGTATTCATTTTATATATTTGAATTTTAAAAAGAACTTTTTTTGTTTTTTTGCAATATTTTTCTACTGTCATAAAACAACGGCTAACACATATCCGATTTTTCCGATTTTAAATTTCCATTTCTATAGCTTTTCTTTTCCGAATTGCAACTATAAGCCCGTTTACAGCCTCGGATTATCCACAGCGCTCCATACTGCGAAATTAAGTCTTACCTAACTTTTTGTTTCTCATAGGGAAACTGATTGTTTTCTATCATGTACATTTCTGATTTGGCTACAAAATTGATATAAAAATATAGCATTTAAAGGTAAAAAGTGGTATTATTATGGTGTTAGTTTGGTACAAATTCACGAAAGGAAGGTTTTATAAATGAGTCAACAGAGAAAGCATTTACACAGCATCCATGTTGCCCATCATAAAAACACTGACAAGTGCGAAACCAAGCGTATGCCTATTCCCGAGGAAGTTTGCATACCTATGGCGATGCACATAGGTGCACCTTGTAAACCTCTCGTTAAAAAAGGAGATTACGTCAAGGTCGGTCAGTTGATTGGAGACACTGATGCTTTTGTGAGTGCACCAATTCACTCGAGCGTATCCGGAACCGTCAAAAACATCGAAGAGCTTAGAAACGGTATGGGCGGATACGATCAGGGTATCGTTATTGAAACAGATGGTGAACAGGTTGTGGCTGAAGGTATCGAGCCCCCTAAGGCTGATACTTTGGAAGAGTTCGTAGCCGCAATTAGAAGAAGTGGTCTTGTAGGGTTGGGAGGTGCATCATTTCCTACTCACATCAAGTTTAACCCGCAAAACATTGATGAAGTCGACACTCTAATTGTAAATGCCGCAGAGTGTGAACCTTATATCACATCCGACCATAGGTTGATGCTGGAAGATACCCAGGATATTATAGATGGTATGAGGTTGGTTATGAAACACCTGAACCTGTCAAAAGGGTACATAGGTGTTGAAGGCAATAAGCCTGATGCCATTGAAAAATTAAAAAAACTCATTTCTGACGAAGGATTAACAGACAAAATAGAAGTGGTTACTCTTCAGACAACTTACCCGCAAGGAGCAGAGCGTGTAATGATTTATGAAATTACCGGCAAAACCATGAGAGCGGGAGTTTTGCCTGCGGCACTTGGCGTAATTCTGTCCAATGTTACTTCTATAGCATTTGTAGGTCAATACTTTAGAACAGGAATGCCTCTAATTGAAAAGAGAATGACCGTCGACGGTTCTGCAGTAGCCGATCCTGGCAACATCATCGCCCCCATCGGAGCCAGAATCGCAGATGTTATCGAGTTCTGTGGCGGTTACAAAGCTCCTCCGAAAAAAATTCTAATGGGTGGTCCTATGATGGGTAGAGCTATCTTCTCAGATTCGCTTCCCGTTGTTAAAAACAACAATGCCATTTTGGCATTTGACGGTCCACAGGGATTGGTTCCGGAAGAAACAAGCTGTATAAACTGCGGTAGATGTCACTCTGCCTGTCCGTTCAACCTGCTTCCTACAGCACTCTCAGATGCTATGGAACAGAAGGACGCTGAAAAATTGGATCAGTTGGAAGTTATGCAGTGTATGGAATGCGGTAGCTGTGCCTATGTTTGTCCTGCAAGAAGACCTTTGGGCTTCAACAACAAACTCGGCAAAGCGATCTTAAAGGAGGCTCAGAGTAAATAATGGGAAAACAATATCATGATAATTTAATTGTATCGGCTTCACCTCATGCGGTGAACAACGAAGATACAAGGAGGATTATGTGTCTGGTTATGCTGGCTTTAGCTCCGGCATTCCTGGTTAACACATATGTCTTCGGACTTAGATCTGTTATTCTAACAGCAGTTTGCATAATTTCTTGCGTACTCTTGGAATATCTGTGGAACATGCTTATGAAAAAGCCTCAGACTGTTGGCGACTGTTCAGCAGCTCTCACAGGCCTTTTACTCGCTTACAACTTGCCGGCAAATCTTCCTTACTACATAGCCATAGTAGGTGCTGCAGTAGCGATTATCCTTGTAAAATGCCTATTTGGCGGAATAGGTAAAAACCTGTTCAACCCGGCAATCACTGCCAGAGTTGTTTTGTTGGTATCTTTTGCAACGCAGATGACTACATGGCCTGTTCCGAGAAACGCAGCGACCGACGCTTTGACAGGGCCTACGCCTCTTGGAATTCTAAAAGAAGGCGGAAATGGATCAATGCCTTCCAACCTCGACTTGTTCTTAGGGTTTACAGGCGGATCTCTAGGTGAAGTCAGTGCTGTTGCACTTTTAATCGGAGGACTATTCCTCATTTGGAAGAAAGTTATTTCGCCAATCACGCCGGTTTGCTTCATCGGGACAGTAGCGATTATCGCTTTGATCGCCGGGCAAAATCCGATATTCCATGTGTGTGCGGGCGGTGTCATGTTAGGTGCCTTCTTCATGGCGACCGACTATGTCACAACTCCGCTGCTACCTTGGGGTAAGGTTATATTTGGCATAGGTTGCGGCGTTATAACGATGCTCGTGAGACTGTTCGGTTCATATCCCGAAGGCGTTTCATTTGCAATACTGCTCATGAATGTAACGACTCCTCTAATCGAAAGGGTAACCACAAACAGGTTGTTCAAGCCTAAGAAAAAGATAAAGAAAGGAGAAGCAGCTGATGAAAAGTAAGTTCTTTAAAGAAACAATAGCACCTTCTCTGGTTCTGGTGTTGATTTGCTTGGTAATTCCTTTTGCACTGGTTTTGACCAACAGTGTAACAAAACCTCAAATCGAGAAAATCGCAAAAGCAAATGCCGATAAAACCAGATCTCAAGTGCTGCCAACTGCCGACTCCTTCACAAAATATAAAGGGAAATTAAGTAACGGTGTAGTTGAATTTTACATTGCAAACAACAAATCCGGCGGAGTTGTAACCGCTCAAGGTAAATCATTTGGTGGTACTTTGACAGCTATGATAGGCATTGATAAAGACGGTGCTATCACAGGCGTGGAAGTTACAAACCATTCGGACACTCCGGGTCTTGGAACTAAGGCCATGACGAAGGAATACCTAAAAAAATACCAGAAAATAAAGGAGCTGAAAGGTGCAAAAATAAAAGATGAAAAGAGCGTAGACCACGTTGTAGGTGCTTCGATTTCCTCTAATGGAGTTTACACTGCCGTAAAAAATGCACTGGCTCAATTTAAAGATGCAGGAGGTATAAAATAATGGGAAAATTAAACATATTAACCAGGGGGATTATAAAGGAAAATCCCGTACTGGTACTTCTATTGGGAACTTGTCCTACTCTTGCAACTACCACAAGTGCTTTGAACGGTCTCGGAATGGGTGTCGCTGCAATGGCTGTACTGATATGCTCCAATGTAGTAATATCCATACTTAAAAACATAATTCCCGATACCGTAAGAATTCCGTGCTACATCGTAGTAATCGCAGGTTTCGTATCCGTTGTGCAGATGCTTTTAAAAGCGTACTTACCTGCTCTGGATGCATCACTGGGTTTGTTTATACCGTTGATCGTAGTAAACTGCATAATCTTGGGTAGGGCGGAGATGTTCGCCAACAAGAATTCAGTTATCGATTCCGCTCTTGACGGAATCGGCATGGGTGTAGGCTTCTCGTTGACGCTGACTGCAATGGGGTTGATAAGAGAGTTCTTTGGCAGCGGTACGCTGTTTGACATGCACATTTACGGCGGATCCATCTCACCGATGACAATCTTCATGCTGGCTCCGGGTGGATTCTTCGTATTCGCCATTCTGGTTGCCGCAGTAAATAAAATAAGCAACGGAAAAGCTATCAAGAAAAAGGAATTCGGCTGTGAAAGCTGTACCCTGTCCGAGTCTTGTGGCGTTGGAGAACAGGAGGGTAAAGCATAATGAAAGAATTATTGATGATAATGATGAGCGTTATCCTTGTAGACAACTTCGTATTGTCTAAGTTCTTGGGAATCTGTCCTTTTCTGGGAGTTTCCAAGAAACTGGATTCCGCAGTAGGCATGGGTGCTGCTGTAACATTCGTAATGGTAATCGCAACAGCCGTAACATGGCCGATTCAAATATACATATTGGACAAAAACGGCATTACATATCTACAGACAGTAGTGTTCATTCTGGTAATAGCTTCCCTAGTGCAATTGCTTGAAATGATTCTAAAGAAGTATATGCCTCCTCTATACAGGTCTCTTGGTGTTTATCTTCCTTTGATAACAACCAACTGTGCCGTGCTGGGGGTAACAATCCTAAATATAGATGAAAAATACACTTTTGTTCAGTCTATCTTCTCATCATTAGGTGCAGGTATCGGTTTCCTATTGGCGCTCATTTTGTTTGCCGGTCTGAGAGGAAAACTTGAAAACAACGATAGCATTCCTGAATCTTTCAAGGGAATTCCTATCACGCTCGTTACTGCTTCAATTCTATCTCTGGCATTCATGGGATTCTCAGGAATGGTAGATGGAATATTCGCTTAGGATAAGGAGGTTTTAATATGAGTCTATTGCCTATTGCTCTAGTTGTAATCATAGGTTTAGTGTTTGGAATCATTCTTACCTTCGCTGCGAAAATAATGTACGTTCCGGTCGATGAAATCGTCGCGGAAGTACGTGAAGCGTTGCCCGGTGCCAACTGCGGTGCCTGTGGATATTCCGGATGTGACGGATACGCAGCAGCTTTTGGTGAGGACAGGTCTACTCCAGTGAATAAATGTCCCGTAGGAGGTCCGGATTTGGCTACCAAGCTGGGTGAAATTCTAGGTGTATCTGCAGATACTTCCGCTGCTCCTATTGCTGTGGTAAAATGTCAGGGAAACAGAGATCTCACAAATGATATCATGGAATACGGCAAGGAAATGACTTGTACTGCTGCCAGCCAGTTATTCGGTGGCGGTAAGGGTTGCAGTTCCGGTTGTCTGGGACTGGGAGATTGCGTGAGAGTATGTGACTTTGATGCGATTCACGTCGTAAACGGCGTTGCCATAGTCGACAGAGATAAATGCGTCGGTTGCGGAATGTGTGCAAAGGAATGTCCTAAGTTCATAATCGATATGATTACTTCTGCCGATAGAGTTACTGTTAAATGTAATTCTAATGACAAAGGTGCAAAAGTTATGAAAAACTGCAAGATCGGTTGCATCGGTTGTATGAAGTGCGAAAAGAAATGTCCATTTGATGCAATTCACGTAACTGACAGCCTTGCCAAAATCGATTACGACAAATGTAAGAACTGCGGGCTATGTGTAAAAGAGTGTCCTACAAAGGCAATTTACATGGTTCCGAAGGAAAAGAAGATCGCTGTCAGATCTTAAATTATGAAAATTGATATGAAGTTTTGATAAAATCCAATGTGATTTTAAACTGTGTTTTCAAAAGTATTAAACGCCGGTATAGCCTGTTGTTTCAGGTTATACCGGCGTTTTGTGTGCCGTAAGACATTTAACTTTTCACAAATTTATTTATATTTTCTCCTTGAAAAACAATTCCACTATGTCCAAGGACGCCACTGTCCTCTGGAATCCGTTTTCCATCTGTCACCAAAAATACGCGACATGCCGCTTTTATCTTCTTTTTTCCATCACTTCATCTCTCTGATCAATCCCGCTTTCACAAGATGTTTTTTGAAAATAGCCCGAGCCAACATCGTTCCCAAGATGGCGGTAACAATTGTAGTAACCAAAGCCAACATCAGATACGGTCCGCTTATAAATTCAACTAAGCGGGACATGAATTCACCGTTGATACTGTTCCCTTCAGCAAGTTTTAGATAATAATCTTTCATGACAAGAAACGGAATATACGAACCGACAGCCGTACCCATCATTAAAATACAATAGCCGATGACCTCTCGGGCATAACCCTTGTAATCTCCACTTCTCGCAATCAGCTCCGCAATAATTGAACTTACAACTACCGATGCAAGTATTGGCCAACCACTGCCCATAGCGAACATGACCAGCCCGAACAGTATTCCGAACAATATAATTGCACCGGTTTTAGGCGCTTTTGCCCTAAGCAACATGTATGCAGATGCTGCGAAGAAAGAACCTAATGCAACCCCAAAGGGTAGAGTGTAAATTGTCATGCTCATGACCATGATACATGCCATAAAGAGTATGATAAATATTACGGTAAAAATGCCAAGATTGATAAAATCACGGCCACTCAGTTTGGTGCTTGAAATAGTTTTGTTTTGATTCATTTGAAATCCTCCTCACTTTCTGTTTTTAATTTATCTTGATAAGGATATGATTCGCGTACAAACGAGATTCAGGAATTCATTGTCATGAGAGATCACGACAATAGCTTTTTTCCCTGAAAGTTCCTTCAACATCTTTGCCACGCGATTCATATTCTCAAAATCCAGCCCGCTCGTCGGTTCGTCAAAGAAGAGTATACGTGCAGGAGACAAAGCCGCCAGAGCCACACACAAACGTTGCTTTTGTCCGCCGGATAATGATAGTGGATGTCTGTTCCGAACACCGGTAAGTTCCAAAGAGGATAAAATCTTTTGCACATCCTCCGAGTCTGGGATTTCACCGGTAGCGGTAAGCACCATCTCTCCGACTACGCTGTCGCTGAACAGCTGATAATTCGGATCCTGCATTACAAGAAAAGAAACCTGTTTTCTCATGGAAATATTCATCCGCTGTCCCTCTGAATAAATATCTCCGTTTTTTTCTTTCATAAGTCCACAGACCGTCCGTGCCAAGGTGGTTTTCCCGACGCCGTTTTCTCCGATTATCCCCACAATATCTCCATAGTCTAGCGAAATATTTACGTTTTTCAATACGGTCTTTCCTGCACGTTTAACCGAGAGATTTCTTATCTCCAATGCGGGAATTCTCGCCGTACAGCTTGCAGGAGAAGGCGAAATTTCAATATCCCGCAAGGTTCGCAGACCCATGCTGTTAAGAGTTTCCACAGGTGTATCGACAAGTCTATTCATATCGTAAAGCCCGGTCAATCTACCTTCACGAATCAATGCCACCTGATCTGCCACATCACGAAGATAATAAAGTCGATGTTCGGAAATCAGCAAAGTCTTTCCGCTATTCTTTAACTGCAAAAGCAGGTTTCGAAGTCTCAAAGTCGCAATTCTGTCCAAATTTGCAGACGGCTCGTCCAAAACATATATTTCGGGAGATAGAGCGTATATACTTCCAAACGCAATTTGCTGTTTCTCTCCTCCTGAAAGGGCAAAGATATCTCTCCCGCACAAATTCTCTAAATCGAGATTATTTACTGTTTCTTCATAACGACAGTGCATTTCTTCATATGAAATTCCGCAATTTTCCATGCCGAAGACAATTTCACTATCTGTATCCGTATTGAAAAACTGCGTTCTCGGATTTTGAAACACAGAACCGATTTTTGTCGCCAATTCATGCGGTTCCAGTCCGGCAATATCCTCTCCATCTATTTTTATGGTTCCAGAGAGCTCTCCCGAATAAAAACTTGGAATCAACCCGTTTATAAGTCTTGTTATGGTTGTCTTTCCGCATCCTGAACTGCCCGAAAGCACTACGCATTTACCTCTGTCTACCTGAAGAGAAATATTTTCTAACGCTTTCGTTTCCATTTCTGCATAGCGAAAGCTCACATGTTCCAATTGAATCAATTTACCACCTCCCAACGATTGTCCGCAACAGCACAACAGAAATCAGCAAAAGTGTGAATATAACAGTTAAAAAAGTGTCCTTAACTGTTATGTTAAGTTTTATGAATGCCGTTCTAGGTGCAGGATTGTCCAATCCGCGAGTAATCGATGCTGCTGAAAGCTCCTCAGCAATAGTAGAGGCTCGAACTAAAAGCGGTGTGATAAATCCTTCAAATACCAGTCCGGGACGCCGTCTCAGATTTCGCCAAGAAAAGCCTATCCCTCTGAGTGACATGGCATCTCGCACATGAGAAATTTCTTCTTTTGCAGTAGGAAAGAACCGCATGGCAACTGCAAAAGTAATGATAAATGAACGAGGAATCCTTATTGCATAAAGACCTGTAACCATTTCACTGACCGGTGTCGTTCTCAAAAACGTTTGTCCATATAGCATAATCGGCATGCACATTCTCATGCATAAAACAATCATTAACATCATATTGCTCAAAGTTACCGGTACATACTTTGAAAAAACGATAAATAAAAGCAAAAAAATGTAAAAAACAATAAATTTTATCGTCTTTTTTCTCTGTCCGATAAGAAAAGAAAGCAGGCATACAATGATGAAAACCATACTCCCATATATGATATCCTTTGCAAAAAACGCCACCACACCGATAAGCATCAACAAAAAGAATTTATAGCGTACGTCGAGTTTCAAACCTCACATCTCCCTTGAAATATTGGTATATTCATGCTAAAATCGTATTGGTTATACATACCTAATTAAAAGTATAATATACACTAATTCCCTTGAGCAATAGAATATACGCGTATATGTCTTTTCTCAAAAGAAAAATGTCTGATAGAAAAAATGAGGTGATATAATGATAAATATAATAAGTTCTATGTGCAATGACATGGGAATGGTAAAAAATAATGAAAACAATCCCTTCGGTTGCGGTTCCTTCTTTCAAGGAGACGGTTATACGACCAGGGGGTATTTCTGGTTTCTCCCCCACGGAGAGCATTTTGTGATCACAAAATGTGATTTTTATTTTCTAAAAGATACCGAACTCACAATGCCAAACGATTCGCTTTACATTTCCCTTCGTCTCGAGTATGCAAAGCACCTTCCTCCAGGCAAGATCATGGCTTACTTAGAGGAAAACGGCACACCTATAAACACTTTAATGCGGAGAGAGAGTCGGGTTGCTTACACTGAAGTTCTATATTCTCCGTCATTTTACAAAATGCATCTCGGAACTCTCTTCACGGCACAAAAAGCGAGTCCCCTGGAGATTTTGAAGAATATGGGCGGGGAGCACAATTGGTCAGCAGAAATTATGAACGTTCTAAAAAAAATATACGCATGTTCTCTAAGCGGAATGGCCGCAGAACTGTATTACACAGCAGGTGCTTATGCTCTGATGTCAGCGGTACTTGAAATGGGGAATGGAAGATTGCCTAAAAAAAGCACGGATTATGAAAGTATCGTTCATGTTATTCAGTACATCGATGATAATTTTTCGCACTCCATAAAATTGTCAGAGCTTTCCAGGTTAGCCAATATGAGTACGACAAAGCTGAAAAATTTATTCAGGCAATTTACAGGATGTACTATTACCGAATATATTTTGTCAAAAAAAACCGACTATGCTTCACACTTATTAGCCGATTCCGATTTATCCATAGAAGAACTCGCAAAGAAAGTGGGCTTCGACACTGTCTCCGGCTTTTCCACTTCATTTAAGAAACAAATGGGCATACCGCCATCAGAGTACAGAAGGCAAATTGAATTTAATTGTTTGAAGAATCCGTCGGAAGTTGAAAATCTGGTATTCGAAAGTGGCGATACTTAAAACACACTCTGACTTATATATTGATAAAAAATTAGAGTGTTGCGGGTTTAGTTGACAATATTGGGGGAAAGGAAATCCCCACCACACACCGCGTTATTTACCCCCGCCATATTCCACAAGCTGCTTGATGATAAACTCATCGCAGCATCTTTCCACCGAGGCCTCTTGTCAAGTATCTTTTTATGTTTGTGGTCGATTTTTCATTGGTACTCAATTCCGTTTCAGTGCGAAGAAAAAGCAGTAAACCCTTTGGTTTACCGCTTTTCCACACTGTTCTGTTATAATTTTTTATTCAATTATTTGAATTATAAAAACCAGAATTTACAAATTGCTATCCAACCATAGTTTAAGTTGGTCAAAACTGTAGTCTCCCTTTAAGGCTATTCCGTCTTTTATCGTTGAATTTCCACATTCTTTTTTATAATCTTCTATCATTCTCCCAAAACCGCCTCCACCGTGGGTGCAGAAGGGAATGATTGTCTTCCCACTTAAATCGACTGTTCTTAAAAACGACAACACAGGTGGAGCAAAGGTCTTTAGCCAGTTGGGAGATCCGATAAAAATCACCTCTGCATTTTCAATAGCTTCTGCTCCTTCCGTAAGATGAGGACAATACCCTTTTTCAATTTCTTCTCTCACTTCTTTCACAGCTGTATTATATGAAAATGAATAAGGTTTTTGCAGTTTCAACTCCCTCAACTCTCCGTCCGTAATCAATGCAATATCTTCTGCCAATCTCCTCGTTATTCCTGAATATGAATAATATACAACTAAAGGTCTCAATAAAATTACCTCCTCAATTTTAATTTGCCAAGGATTCGGTATTATTATGCCGTTTTTAATCTAATGTTCTTGTGTCTTATATACCTTTTGCATCATCTGTTATAATTTGTTCTCTCCAGAGAAATCGGAGTCTGATTTAATAACACCCATATAACTGCAAGTTCACATAAACGCTCCGTTATGACCTCTTCATCGCCTTTTGTGCGGATGCTCGAAACCAGTTGTTTAGTTTCTTCCAATTCTTTCTCCGCAAGAGGAATCCCTGAAGCAAAATACTTCGGCAGAGCATTGAGCATATTTCGATAGTCTTTATCCCAGTTTACGCCGCCATTTCTGTATAGCTCATCCCGCACACGTCCCGTTATGCGTATAACTTCGCCCTGTACAGTCTTTGCCGCACCCCTTGAAGGAATCAGCATATCCCAAAGTTGATCATATTGCTCCTTCCAAGGACATTCTTTTACAATAATCGGAGAAACCCCATCATGAATCTTACGCTTTGGTGCGGGATTTACATCAAATAGTTCATATAGCTTATCAAGTCCCGCTTCAGTTTCAGCCAGGTAATCCTTGTTAAAGTTTTCTCTGTGAAATTCGAAATCCTTGCCGATCAGTTGAACTCTTTCAGCCATTTCAGGCGTTATTTCAGCACCTGCCTCTATTAACATTTCCGAAACCTCTGCTGCCTGTGCGATATGAATGTTTCTGCAAACAGCAAGAGTGCAATCCATGGGGGTTCGTCCCATGTCATTTTTTATATCAATATCCGCCCCTTTTTCCAGCAAAAATTTAACGGTAGCCGGGTGGAAAAACTCTGCCGCTGTATGCAAAGGTGTATTCCCGTAATTATCCGGTTTTTTTATATCTCCACCTAATTTGAACAGTAATTTCACAGTATCACTGCCCAAAGTTGCATGGGTGTACAATGGCGTGCGCCCATAATAGTTGACTGTATTTACATCTAAGCCCCGTTCTACGAGCCAGATAACCAGCTCTTCAGGAATATCTCCGTAATGAAGTGCTGTATTTAAACTGTATCTCCCGCTGTGGGCGGAAAGCTCACATTTTTCGTAGACAGCTTTAAGAGCTTCAACATCCCCTGCCTCTATCAGTTCATCAAAATTTTTAGGTAAGGTAACTCTCTTCTTCGCCATGGTTCTTCTCCTTTTTTCAGTTATTATAAAATCAGAAATTAAAACTCAAACTCCTTGATGCTCTCAGTGCATCCGGCGGTTATTCGATACTCTTCGTTTGCACACATCTCGTCCGATGCTAAAGCAGATGCAAAATACGACTTCGACACAACTTTACGCATCGCGACTTTGATCTGTATCTCAATTGAATTGCATAAGTTTCAGCCTACTTAAAATAATATAACTCATATACCCTATTACCAGCCCTGTTCCCATCCCCGTAAACAACAACACCGGAAAATAAAAAAATGTTTTCGTCGATGTGAGTATTATTGCTGCGACTATGAGCTGTCCTGTGTTATGGAGAACTCCTCCCGCCATGCTCACTCCCAAAATGGAAAACTTCCCTGTTTTTTTCAAAAGTCCCATTCCGCTCAAACTCAATACACAACCGCCCATGGAATACAAGATTCCGAATGCACCTGTGAACAAAAATCCGACTAAAATTACTCTCAATACATTTATTCCAAGTGCCATTTTAAAATCCATCGAATACATTGCCACTACTATTACCAAATTTGCAATCCCTATTTTAAATCCCGGCAAAGTAACCCACGAAAAAGGAAAGACCGCTTCTATGTATGAAAATATCATCGCCAAAGCGATTAAAACCGCAGTATATCCCATTCTGGTGGTTCTTTTACCATCATGTATATTCACCTTCATGCTGTTCCTCCTGCTACCTATTGGGATATAGTATCGAATTTCTTCTTCTTCGATTTAATTTCAATAACGACTTTATTCGGCAGACAAATTATAGCCTTTGAACCATCATTTATAGTCCCCTGCCTTATGCAGTCCTGATTTGAGCAGTTAGCCCACACCATTCTCACCTTCCCATTTTCGATTTTAAAACGATTTATATGAGTTCCCCTTCTAATTTCAAACTCTTTATTTTCATTCAACGAATACGTGCCGTATAACTTTCCGTTGCTCGTAACAATAACTTGACTACTTCCCCTATCCACTTTATAATTATTTATGTAGATTAGCGAGATTATTCCTGCAACGAGAAATATTATAGCGAGGATAATATCTCCTTTTTTAATTTTCATACTTGTTCACCGTTTATAACATTTAATCCATAATATCGAGGTAATCATGATTAAAAAAATACTAAAATCAATAGCCATATCTGCAATGGCACTAACAGTTATTATATCACATACAGCTTGTAAATCCAATGAAACTAATGAAACTGCCGGAGACCCGGTGTCAAAAACCGAGTTTCATTTAAATACATCTTGCACCATAGAAATTAGAAATATGGAGACGAGCAAAGCCAACGATGTTATCGCCAAAGCCTTCAAGGAATGTGAAAAATATGAAAACTTGTTGAGCAGAACCGTAGAGGGCAGCGATATATATAAGATTAACCACAGCGACGGAAAGCCTGTTAAAGTTTCCGACGATGCTAAATATTTGATTGAAGAGAGCAAAAAAATCAGCGAACAAACGTCGGGAATCTTTGATTCTACCATAGGTAAGATTGAGGAATTGTGGAATTTCACCGGAGATAATCCCAAAGTTCCTCCGCAAGGGGATATTCAAAAAGCACTCACGCAAGTGGGCTATAAGAATGTAAAAGTTGACGGCAATACCGTAACACTGGAAAACAAGCGTCCCTTCCTGGATCTCGGTGCCAGTGCCAAGGGGTACATCGCTGACAGACTTTATGATTTTCTCAAGAAGGAAGGTGTCAAAAGCGCTATTATCAACCTCGGAGGAAACGTCGTTGCCATAGGCGGCAAGGAGGGAGATAAAGACTGGAAGATCGGCATTGAATCACCATACTCTAAAAAACAAAATGTGATTGGCGCAGTTTCCGTAAAGGATAAAACCATAGTAACCTCCGGAACCTACGAGCGATATTTCGAAGAAAAGGGTAAAAAGTATCACCATATTTTAGATCCGAAAACCGGATTTCCGAGAAATACAGACGTGCTGTCAGTTTCAATTATGGCTAAAAGCGGAAAATCCGTGACTTGTGATTTGTATTCTACAACATGTCTCCTTTTGGGAAAAGAGAAGGCTATCGAATTTATGAAAGATAAGAAAGGTTTTGAATACTGTATCGTTGATAACAACCAAAAGATTACCAAGAGCCCGGGCTTTAACCTGAGTCAACAGGGCGAATGATAAGTGAAGATGTTTTAGATATATTGATAAAAGCCCCTTCTAGCGGAGTGTCTCAGACTGTAGAAAAAGCTCGAACCGACTTAACTCGGTTCGGGCTTTTTCTATATCTTAAAGCATATTAAATATTGGCGATTTATGATGTGATATCATCATATCAATGTTTGTGTTTCAGTGATTACAAAAAACGGAAAATGACTCTAGCAAATGTAAATAATCTAATTTGATTGCTCAGTTCCTGATGGATATTTACTTAGGAAAATCGATTAACCTTATCTATTTTTCATTGACTTCCGTTGCAATCACACATGGTCTGACAAATATTATACTCATATCGATTATGATAATGTCATTCACATGGTGAGATGTTAACTAAAAAGCGGTTAAATATTGAACAAGTGTATTTGCAAGAGTGCCGATCGATTTTGCTACTAATTCATTTATTTTGAGAAAAAATTTGATATGTAGTAAAAATTATTGTAAAATTAGAATTGAATAACAAATCATAAAAATGGAATTTTTTTCGATTTTGTCAAAAGAAGTATGGAAACATCGGTTTTTATATCCTACACCGATAAAAATAAAATTAAATTTAATATTTTTAGTTTTTAATGTGTGCCATTGAAAAATAGACGTAAAGGAGAAGACATAAGGGAGGTTATCAATGAAAGCGTGCAGTTCAATGAGAAGATCTATATCCACAAAGCATAGGTTTTTTCTCATATTTTTATTTATGGCGGCATTTACAGCCGTGTTTTTTTGGAAAGAGATGCAGGTCAATGCACAACATGTATCTTTTGACATAGGAAAAAACAAGTTGGAATGCAATGATACATCTAAAGTGTATAACGTATATGGATCAACTGAAAAAAACCATATCAAAATAAAGGGAGGGACGGCACAAAGACCGATTATAGTAAATCTGAAAGATGGATTGAACATTGATTTGAGAAATAAAAGTGCCGCACCCATTGAGGTTACAAAAAACTCCTATGCAAAAATATACATTGGCAAGGGTGACTCCAATGCCAAGATTAACTTATATGGAGGCCATAAGTCAGGCATAGGAAAAAACTGGGGTTATGCAGGAATAAGTTGTCATGAAAAAAGCCATGTTTTGATTAGCGGTGACGGAACATTGAATGTTTACGGTGGAGGAGAAAAATATGGAGGTGCCGGAATAGGTGGTAACTATAACGACAATGTAAGAAACCTCACTATTGACGGGAATATGTCCATAAATGCCACCGGAGCCCACTCAGCACCGGGAATAGGCTCCGGCAGAGACGGCATTTTGTATGATTTAACTATAAACAATGGTAATATAACTGCCAAAGGTGGCGAAAATGCTCCCGGAATCGGAGCAGGAGAAGCTATAGGCGAGAGTGGAGGAGATTTACATAATTTAACTATAAATGGAGGTAATATCCAGGCTTACGGTGGCAAAGATGCTGCAGGCATAGGATGCAGTGACGGCGGAGATTTAAAAGGAACTATTGCCATAAATGGGGGTAATATTGAAGCCCGTGGGGGTAAATACGCTGCCGGTATAGGTGGCGGAAATGGCGGAAATATAACAAAAAAAGGTAAAATTAATATTCAATGTAAACAAGATAAGCCTATGGAAATTGTCGCAAGAGGCGGTACAAATAGTGCCGGCATAGGTGGCGGAAAAGATCAGTCATCCTGCGAAATAGTAATAAAAGGGCATCCCCGTAAAAGGGAACTTCTAAAAATTAGAGCCTTTGCATCATCAGCCGGTAATAGAATCAACGATGCTGCTGCAATTGGTTCCGGTCAGGACGATGCAGGTAATATAACCATAAAAGACGCGACTGTTTATGCCGATGCTCCGTATGCAGGAGCAGATATAGGAAGCGGTTCACTGAAAGGAAGGCCTGGTAAAATACACTCTATTACCATTGATAACAGCACAATAGCTGCACGGGGAAGTAACAAAATTGCGGCGGGTATAGGAGCCGGTCACGGCGGAAGTATTGATCGCATCAAAATCAGCAACAGTACATACAAGGGAAATAGTATAGGAACATCCATATATTCAAGTCCTGCTTTTAACTATAGAGCACATCGAATAAATGATATGAAGGAAATAACTATTGAGAACAGTAAAATTGAATGTGATCATGACGCGATATCGACTAATGATAGAGATGCTATAACATCCGGAGTTGCAGGGATAGGAACCGGACCTTTCGGTAATATTGATTTAATACAAATTAAAAAGTCAACAGTCTTGGCAAAAGGTCATGGTACCGGCCCCGGTATTGGAGGTGGCGGTTGGGCTCCAACTAGATTGCTTCACAAGACTCATGGTGGTAATGCAAAAAAAATAATAATTGAGGAAAGTGATGTAACATCCTTTGCAGGGAAAAAAGGCGGTGGTGCGGGGATAGGAACCGGACTGAATTGTGACGTTAAAGAAATTGCCATAACAAAAAGTAATATCATAGCCAAGGCTCCTGCCAACGGTGGAGAGGGAGGTGCCGGAATCGGTTCAGGAAGAGCAGGAAGTGTTGGCACTATTAAGATAACAAATTGCCCGTCAGTTGAAGCTGTTGGAGGTCCACACTCCGCCGGTATTGGTTGTGGTGGTCATGATACACTGGTAACCACAATACTCACAACCAAATGCGGTCCAATAGTTCTGACTGCAAATAACCCTGACTACAAAATTAAGGCATTTGGTGGAAACAAAGCTGCCGGTATAGGTACGGGATTAGGTGGAAAGTTTAAGGGTAAAACTAAAGATGGTAACAGCATCGTTATTGACGGATATAGCGTTGATGCTTCAGGCGGTTATGGCGGTGCAGGCATTGGAGGTGGAGCAAACGGCTCAGGTGGTCGAGGTGCAGACTCCAATTCTATACTTATAAAGGGAAAAGGTGTAATAAATGCTAATGGTGGCGAGGGAGCTGCCGGTATAGGTGGCGGACTAGGTGGATCAAGTAATAAAATCGTTATCGATATGGAAGGAGACAGATATAAAAACAAGGGAATTCTCCGCGCAAGAGGAGGGCTTGGAGCTGCAGGAATTGGAAGTGGTAGTGTAATTTATACAGATCGAACATTGTTTACTCCTGTAGGCAACTCTGCAGGAACAGTAAAAATCGCAGGAGGCTTTGTGGAGGCATTCGGTGGCAATAATAGACGTTCCGAAAAGAAAGATTGGAGGATATATCTTGGCTCCGGTGCCGGTATAGGTGGCGGAAGTGGACATGGTACACTTTCAAAGTTTTATGTTACCGGAGGATATATTTCAGCTCATGCGGGAAATTCCGATGCAACAGATATAGGTCATGGTGGAGATCTTTACGGGATAGATAAGAGACTCAAGAAGGACGGCAAAATAGAAATCTCCGGAGGAACCGTATTATCAAATAAGATAAGTGATGAGGCGGATATAATCATTGATGGAGGCAGTGTTTCAGCTAATATTTTAAGAGCAAAGAATTCCATTAAAGAAAATGTGTATCGTGCTACTTTGACTCTTGCTGATCCGCCTAATAGGAGTGTTGAAATTTTCCCTCATAATCAATCAAAAGCCTACGGCACAAAAGATATTTATCCGGATAAAAAAGGTAAAATTTATCTGTATTTTCCTGTTTCAAAACCCATGAAAACAACAGTTGGAGTTGATAGAAACGGAGAAAAACTTTACCATGGAACTGTAACGAGCGATGGAAACGGTCTTTTGAAAATGTATGGAGAGAAAAACTTTAAAAAACCGGAAAACGAACCTTATGTGGGGGAAGATTTCACTCTTTCTGTAGATAAAGGAAATGATACTCTGAAGGATTGCAATTTTAAAGTAGTAGATGGAACAGATGCAGTTGAAATAATTGAGTCAGATTCACAAAATGCCTCAGTTAAACTCAAGGCTAAAGCTATTGGGAAATTTAAGATATCCGTTGAAATGAAAGCTGATCCCGCAAATGAAGTTTATTGGGGATACAATGCCAGTTATTCAGGAAGTGTATCAAGGCAGAAGGGAAAAATTTCATTTACTGAAAACCCTTCAAAGGTATATGACGGAGAAAAAGTTAAAAATCCAAAGGTAACTACGAACAGCGATGGAAAAGTTACATATAAGTATTCAACCCGTGACGGAAAGCCTCTGGATGATGCCCCTGTAAATGTGGGCAAATATAAGGTAACTGCAACTGTCGAGGGCACAAAGTATTATTCCGAGGCGACGGCATCCTTAGATTTTTCTATAGAACCGGCAAGCACTAACACTAGTCTGTCAGCAAAACAGGATGGCTCCAAGGCTACGATTAAAGCGGTAGTTAGCGGACTGTATGAAAAAAATGGTAAGGTAAGATTTGTTGTAAATAACAATACGGATACTGCAAAAGAGATACCTGTATCATTCAATAAAAACAGCGGACTGTACGAAGCGGAACTGAAAGCAGATACAGTTAGCAGCGGAGAATACAGGATTACTGCAGAATTTATACCCGAAAACAACAACTATTTGTCATCAAAAACCTCTGCTACCTACAGTAAGGACAAAGTAGACAGAAGCATAAGCTGTAAGCCTTTACACGAGGCGAATTACAAAGACTCGGGATTTAAAATTGAACCGACAATTAAAGGAGGAGCTTCTACATCAAAAGATGTATGGAAATATGAGATAATAAAGGATAAGTTTACCGATTACGGATTCCCATCTACCGTAACTATTGATGGTTCGGGCAATGTAAAGATTAATAATGCAGGCGTGGCTGTTGTAAAAATTACTCTGATAGATAAGAGTGGCGTATATAACAACGCTGAGACATATACGACAATAAAGGTTAAAAGAGCGCCTCTCAAAGTTTCAAGCTACGCATATGACAAAGATGGCAAAGAAATTACAGAGACACCCTACGGAAGCATATCCGATTTGAATTTCGGGCTGAAATACGATGGATTTGTGCGTAATGACGACCGAAACAACTTCACAAGAGGACATGGAAGTCTTGTGGCGAAAAGACTATCAGATACAATAGAGGTAGGAAAATATAATATTCAAATAAACAGAAAAGGAACTCCTCTTCACACTGATAAACTTCATTTCAATAATCTTTTTGCTTCAAGGAATTATAAAATAGAACAGAAATTGGGAACGTTGAATGTGAATCCTCGGGGCATTACGGTAAAAGCAGATGATGTTAGTGGTATATACGGTGTTGAACCAAAATACACCTATTCCATAGAGGGACTTGCATCATTTGATGCTACGGAAAAAGCCATTGATGCCGGATCGAAGGTGTCATTGGATACTGAAAAGGCGGGAGGAACTTATGCACAGCTTGCTCCCGGTAAATATGAACATGTACTTATTCCACCTGATAAAGCAATGAAAAATTATAAAATTGTAAAAAGCAAAGCAGGTAATCTAAATATAGAATCTGCAGATTTCAATGATATTAGCAGATTTAAAGTTACAAACCCTGAATTTACAACCTATAATGGTAAAGAACAAAAGCAGAAGGTGACTGTCACAGATTTACATTCGAAATCATCAAATGGCAGAGGCACTAATGATGGTGTGGAATTAAAGGAAAATGTTGATTATGAGCTTGAATATATCGGAGATCTCAAAAATGTGGGACAGGTCAAGGTTGTAGTAAAGGGAATTGGAAAGTATAAGGGAAAAGTAGAGCGATTCTATCTCATAAAGAAAGCTCCCCTTGTAATCAACACACCTGATGCTGAAAAAGTCTACGACGGAAAGCCACTCACGGCTTCGGGGACTCTAAAAGGACTTATGCCTGGTGAAACTGCTGAAATCGTCATGTCAGGCAGCCAAACCGAGGTGGGCAATTCCAAAAATACAGCCGGTGTTAACTGGAATGGCACTGCTAATCCCCAAAATTATGAAATAGAGGAAAGTTTTGGAACATTAACTGTACATAAAAAGGAGCCACCAGCTACTCCTGAGGATCCGGGTAAGGATGATAATCCTAAGAACCCAGACAATGGACCTAGAACCCCTGATAATAGCTCAAAAGATTCCGGCGATAGTTCACAAAATAATAAAATTGCAAAAACCGGTGACATGTCTCGTGTTGCAGGCTATACGATAGATATGGTAATTGCGGTAATTATATTTGCAGCTGTGTTGATGGTGAGGAAAAAAACTTCCAAATAAGAAGATGTCTGCTTAAATATAAAAACATAGAATAAAAAACAGAGACTATCAAGATTTTCGCTAAATAGTCTTGATAAAGAAAACTGAAGGATGGAGTTGGGAATATTCTCAGCTCCATCCTTTAGGCTTATAGTGTTATGTAATAATACATATAATCTATAAGCAGTGGGTTTATTTAGATAGCTTTTATCACATTTTTTGACAATCTCATAAGATTATATAATGCAATAAACTTTGTCAATCGATTTATATAGCAACATGCGATATAATCTCATCTCTGTCAGTTGATTAAACTTAAAACCGGCAAACTGTTTCAATGAGCGGTTTCGCCGGTTTCACTTATACAACCCTCTTAGACATACCTAACGGGATGGCTTTTCTTTAACGTTCAAAATGATGGACCGGATAAATCACATCTTCCTCATCGGATACATTATGCAAAATCTCCTGTATGTCTTCGTCTAATTTCTAATCGACTGACTCTATTTCTTCTTTTGTCATACCTACGAGTTTTTCTATCCACATTCCTACAATATCGGAAAGTACGGAATCACAGATATATTCAGTTCCCTCATGAAAATATTTGCAGGAAAATACGGGCTCCCTTATAGCCGCCTGATAAAATCCCATTGCGAAATTCGCCAATTCACTCGGCTCAAAACTCAGTGCCAGCTCTTTTGCAATACCGCTTCGAATCTCATCCCAATCTCTATTCTCAGCCCTGTAACTTTCTCGCATCTTCATTACATATCTGGTGCAAAATGTATCTAACAGCTGCTTGTTTCTATAAAAATGCTTGCAGTTGAAATCGGAAATGCATCCTGCGTGAATTAAAAATGTCAACAGAGATTCCACGCTCTCTGCCACTCTCCCGACCTCTCCTTCGCTGCTGATAAACCCTATACTGCCATCTTCAAGAAAAACGTATTCACCCCCACTACCATCCTGTGCAAACGCGTCGCATCCCATAGAATAAATTTCATGGTTATTGACAAACTGCAATGCTCGGACTTCATCGTAGAAATAAATGTCACATTCGTGCATAAGGAGAGTATTCAACTGTTTATTTTTTCTTATACGCTGCAAATTCATTTAACTCCTCCTCATCACTTTGCTGAGTTGCTCAATTCAGTGGCAAACCTTTCGACATCTATCCTCAATTTTCCATCTATATCGTCTAAATGAATGACCGGCAAAGGGCTTTGTAAAATCAAATTCCCTTCATGCAATTTCTCCGGATACTTGTAGAACTGTTCTCCTTTTGTAAAATTATTTTTTATTTGCCATTCCTCAAAATCTTTTAAAAAGCACTTATGAGTCGGCAATGTAACCTTCTCAAACAGACTTTTGTCAAAAAATCTCACCAAGCGATATAAACCGTGTATTTCCGGGACAAAACACTTATCAATTTTTTGAATAGGATAGCCTTGCCTTTGATGTGCTTCACAAAGTTTTTGCAGACATTGGGTGATTCCTTCCGCATCTTTTTTTGCAAGAAAACAGAAGAAGCGAACGTAGTATTCTGCTATTCCGGTGAGTTTTTTCTTTGTTAGGAAAGATTCAGCCTTGGACAGCGCCTCCTCCAATCTTTCATCATCTTTGTAATAGATTGAATGAAACAGGTTAATTACGTTTTCAGTATAAAAAGTGCCTCTGAGCAACGGCAAGGTATTAGGAACAAATGACTCGCTCACCTCAAAATCGTTGCAGGCAAAACAAGTAAAAATTCCTTTTATAATGTTTCCCGTGTAAGCGGTTCCGCTATGTGTAATTCCTCCTCGCAGCAAACAAGTCCTGCCGGTTTGCCAAAGGGCATTGTTCAATCTCTCAAAGCTGTCTTCACAGAAAGCGAAATAATATCCAAAATATTGGATATTATTGAGAATGAGATCGACATATAATTTTGTTTTTAACGCATTGTCGGAAGAATCATTATATTTCTCCAAATGCTTTTCAAAAATCTCCTGATTGGACATTTCAAAGTCTTGCCAACTTTGCGGATGAAAATATTCCCCCCATTTCTGATAATAATCCTCTCTCATCTGTCTATATAACTTTACGTATTCTCTCACAATAAATCCCTATCCCCTTGATCAATATGCTATCCCACAGTACTCATAACTTTGCCGATGTAGTAAATCCCCCACATCACACCGCCTATGATCAACAGCAACAGCAATGAAGATAAGGCGACAGAAAAGGCTCCCTCCTTTGAATTCGTATCTCTGGCAAAACTGAAAATAATGACGATCAGCTTTAATGCAATGCTGGTTATAGCTATGATTCGTCCGTATCTGAAAACAATTCCAATCATTAAAAATCCAATTTGTGCACCTCCTATGCCTGCTGCAAAACCTACAACAAAGCACACGTACATAAATATATCCAATGCTACGGATCCCCACAATGCAAATTTTATCAATTTTTCATTTTTATTCATATTATCTACCATAATTGCAACTTTTCCCCTTTCGTGCTCGTCATGAAACCTAAAATCTTAAGTGCATCACAAAGGTTCTGTTGAGTTTGTCTGCAAAATACATATACACCTTCGTTTTGAACTTTAAGTTTTGGCACGTTTTAAGAGCCTCTTTAAAAAAGCCCTGAACATCGATGAGTTCTGTCTGTATTTCATTCGCGAATTCTTCCGGACGGTCTATACTAAAATACATTTGTGCATCGCTGTTACCGGTTTTTTTCACATATTTATTAGCAAGTTTTAAGCCTGCCGAGTTCGTGGCATCAAAAACCAGCTCTCCATTAGGAATCATCCCCTTCATCTCCTTGATCATGGACAGTATTTTTTCTTCTGCAAAGTATTGGTACACCCCTGAAACGACAATCATCGTCGGCAATGAAATATCTATCTCTTTTATCCAATGGAGGGTAAACATATCTCCTGAAATCAACTTTTCATTGATTGCATTTCCAAGGACTTTCTCCCTTATATCTATGACATTCGGCAAATCCACTTGATAGAAGTTCGCTTTATCGTTTCCTATGCGGTTATATGATGTTTCAAGTCCCGCTCCCAAAAATACCACATTACACAAACCGTTTTTCTCAAGGAATTTTTTTATCTTTTGGTCTATCGTATATTGCCTGCACACACTTGCCATATAGAAATATTCCGTAGTATTCTCATCTATATCGTTTGCCGGAATATATTTTTCTAAAGATAGAGCCTTTTCATCGTAGAAAAATTCCGGGAATTTCTTAGACGCATATATTCTGGCCGTCAGTGGAATATACAGAGTATCTTCAACACCTTTAAATACATTCTTTTCGTTCATGCTGTCTTCCTCACAAAATTATTCTGCCAAAGCAAATTTCTCAATCATGGCTAACAATACATCAACCCTTTCAAACTCCTCCTGTAATAAGTCATCATAATCTGTTTCAAGTTCTTCTCGTCTTTCATCAATCCATTTCAGATTCTTCTTTGACGAGACGTAGTCTCCACTTAAAAAATAATATTCTCCGAGAAAACAGTGAGCTTGAGCCACTGAAACCATATCATCCCCGATTTCAACGACTTTCTTCATACTCTCCACCGCTTTTTCCGTTTCACCTCTCGACATCTGCAACGATGCCTTTGTCACATAAAGTTCTGCATTCATTTCACCGTCTCCAACAACTTCAATTTTCATATGGTTCATTACACATTGAGAGTATCATTCAACTTCCATGCTCTCAGGCGTAACAATGTCTGAATGATAGTTCTGCACGTGATCATAAGCGATTTTATGCCAGTCGTCTGTAACGCTGCCATCCTCGTTCATAAAGAAGGTGGAATTCATATAACGTTGCAGAATGTACTCACTGGTCTTTTGATCAAATCCATTTCCTCGGCTGAAATCTATACCCCTGCCGGTATTTTTTGCCATAACCGCCTCCAGAATGGGTAAGGTCAGCTCGTTGACCGGAACTTTCATATCAGGCATACTCCAAAATCCTCCCTTCTCCTTGGTGTAAAGGAGGAGGTAGCTCAAAGTCCCGTTGGATGCACATATAACCCTGCGAATATCCGAAAGTTTTACCTGATGTTTTGCTCCGATAAGTACGCCGTCTTTAAGCCTGATTCCTTTTTCTTTGAAGGAAAAAGCAACCTCTAAATCGAGAGCATCCAGATTGTCCGGAAATGCTTCTGTCAATTTATTCTCTGCAAAAGCAATCAAGACGGACTTAGTCTCCAGAACATTATGCCCCTGAATGGTATGTTCCGGTCTTGCGATGATATCCGTGTCAATTTCTCCGATGTTCTCTCTTTTTAAATTTAGAAAAGTCATCGAATAGTGTTGATTGGAGTTGCAATATCTGAGCAGAAAAATAGACCCCATATCTGCAAACTTTATATCGAAAGATTTTTTCCCATCTGCTGACACATATGTGATCCCCTCTTCATCAATACTCAGATTATATTTCTTTTGCACGCTATAGTTAACCCTTGCATTTTTAAAAACTCTTTTCATTTCAACCTCTCCTATACGATTAATTGTTAATTTATTGTAACTCTAAGGCGTTTGCGACTCTTCTGTTAAATACCTTTTAAGTTTCCATAATATTTTTTAGTATTTCCAGTTACAAGCTCCTAAAATTTACTTTTCAATATTAAACTGTTACTATGTCTTATGAAATTTTATCACAAATTTATGGATATTTCTACCTCATCGCTCTGTGTATGCACCTTTCAAAGTGCTTTATATTTTACCTCCGTCGTGGGCTCTGAGCAAACTCTTTGCAACTGCCGCCCCGCTGGAAAATGCGAACTGAATATTATATCCGCCCGTATCCCCGTCTACATCCAGGACTTCTCCTGCAAAATACATTCCCGACACTTTCCTGTGCTCCATGGTGTCTTTGTTTATATCATCTAAAGCGACACCTCCACAAGTCGCCATGGCAACATCAAATCCCCCGTTTCCACTGACTGACACGATGTAATTTCGCAAATTTTCAAATATTTTTTCAATTTTTCTCTTTCCCAGTTTTTCAACTGAACCGTTCATTTCATCACCTATGAATTGTGCTATTGCGATTTGCAAAAACCCCCTCGGCAGGTTTGTCATCTCCACAAAATAATTTACAGCTGATTTTTTTACACCTTCCGTTCTGATTTTTCCACCGCTTATGATATCCGAACAGCCGTTTAAAAAATCAATTTTTAGCCTGTCTCCTCGATCAACATAACGTGAAATATTTAAAATCGCCGGACCTGACAGATTTTTATGAGTGAACAAAAGATCGCCTATGCTCGTCGGTTTTTTACAGTCGGTTCTATTGTCTTTTTCCCTCTTTTCTATCTGTTCAATTTTCGCATCTCTGATGGCAATTCCTGAAATTCCTGAGAATTTATAGTTTTCTATATATATCGGCACCAGGCTCTCTTTGATCGGTACAACTTCCAGTTCCGGAAAAGCTCTCTTCAAAATTTCCAACATGCCTCCATCAGATCCCGTTTTTCTATATGAAGCTCCTCCTGTTGCTATGACCAAATTTTTAGACGTGTATTCCCGTCCTTTATCATCTCTCACTGCGAACTTTCCATCCACCTTTTCAATGGAAATCACGTTGACTCCCACCGACATCTCAATACGGTTTCCTCTAATTTTCTCCACTAAAAAATCCCTTATATCCTGACTTTTCATGGTCTTTGGGAACACTTTTCCGTCATCTCTTTGTAGAGTGTCTATTCCATTTGCTTCAAAGAATTCCACAGTCTTTAAATTATTGAAGTTGTAAAGGATTTTTCTTATATTCCTGCCGTTTTCTCCATACTTATCCAAAAAATTCTTTATATTTCCTCCATGGGTGAAATTGCATTGTCCTGCTCCCGACAACATCAGTTTGTTTCCAAATTTCGATGTTTTTTCTACCAGAAGGGTTCTTCCTCGATGCCGAGTATTCTTCAGGTTTGCTCCGCAGAAAAGACCCGCAGCTCCTCCACCGATTATTATATTTTCATATGTTTGCATGCTTTCACTTCTCTCTATGTGTTATCTCCTTCTCAATTATATGTCTTTTTTGCTACCATCGCAATGTTTATGTTATAATGTTCCCATGGAAAAATGGGATTTATTCCGTTATTCTTTTCGCAAAACGAGTAATTTTCAAGTAAAGGATTCAATTATGTTTAATTCACTGATAGATAGCGGTAAACCTCTCATGGAGAGTTTATCCAAATTCTTTGAAAACATGCCTGAAGTGAGCCGCTGGATCACTTCTATTTCCCGCTGGATCTTTGTGGCGTTGGCGATTTTCATATTGCTTCGAGCCATACGATCCCTGCTCTCCACAAAAACTCCAGTGGAGATATGGGCGTATTTCGTCTTGCCCGGTGGCATCGGAAAGCCCTTAACTCACTGGGAAAACGTCATCGGCAGATCCAAAAGTGCGGATATTAACATCGATGTTATGTCCGTTTCACGAAATCACGGAACACTTGTGAAAAAAGCCGATGATTCTTGGTATTACAATGACTTAGGTTCTACCGGGGGCTCATTTATCAACGGAGTTTTAGTCACCGAACCGACCAGAGTAGACATCGGCGATACTATTTCCCTCGGCGGCGTCGACTGCACCATCGCATCGACCAGTTTGCAAGAGGATAAATTCAATCACCAGGCACGTTCCAGAATTACCGGCAAATTTACACCGTGGAAATCCATTATCGCTCTGACTATTTTTCAGGCGCTGCTGATCATTCAGCTGATAATATCCAAAGGAGCGGATCTGCCTGTAACAGTACCTATCGCAATCATTTTATTCAACGGGTTGATGTGGGGCTATTCCATCGGCACCAGGGTACTTGGAGCCACTTCGTTTGAAATTGAAAGCATCGCTTTTTTCCTGTCTACTCTCGGGCTTGCTGTAGTTGCAACGTCGGTTCCCAATGAGATGATGAAACAGTTTTTTACAATCATACTTGGAGTGGGACTTTTTCTATTCCTGTGTTGGTACATGCGAGATTTGGATCGAGCTATGAAAACTCGAAAAATTCTCGTAATTTGTAGCGTTCTATTGTTACTGTTCAATATTTTACTGGGCACTAACAAATATGGTGCCGTAAACTGGGTAAAGCTCGGGGGCTTCTCCGTGCAACCTTCAGAACTCATTAAAATAGCTTACATTCTGGTGGGAGCTGCAACTTTAGACGAACTTTTCGAAAAAAAGAACCTGACGCTGTTCTTGGCGTTTTCGGTATTCTGTTTGGGCGGACTGGCTTTCATGGGAGATTTCGGTACAGCTTCCATATTCTTCATAGCATTTTTGGTAATTTCATTTCTGCGAAGCGGTGATTTTTCAAAGCTGATATTGGTTATAGCTGCTGCCGGTGCAGGCGGATTGATGATACTAAGATTCAAACCCTATATTTTGGGCAGATTCAGCACTTGGCTTCACGCTTGGGATTATCCCAATGCGGGTGGCTTTCAGCAGGTTCGTACCATGTCCGCAGGAGCCAGCGGTGGCCTGGTCGGACTGGGACCTGGTGAAGGCTGGCTGAAAAAAGTAGCCGCTGCCGATACGGACTTGGTCTTTGGCATACTGTGTGAAGAATGGGGTTTAATAATAGGCGTTCTCGCCATTTTATCCATTGTGACTTTGGGAATTTTCGCTGTACGATCCATAAAGGCAGGGAGATCGACGTTTTACACCATATGTGCATGCGCCTCTACTACCATGTTCATCTTCCAAACGATTTTGAACGTATTCGGTGCTGTCGACATATTGCCGCTGACCGGAATTACCTTTCCGTTCGTGTCCAACGGCGGAACTTCCATGATCGCTTCCTGGGGACTTCTGGCATTCTTGAAGGCTGCCGATACCAGGGAAAACGCAAGTATTGCAGTTAAGCGATATAAAGTGAAAGGAGAAGAATATGAAAAAATTGCAGAGTAGAGCCATAATCTGTTTATTCTTCGCTGCCATCTTGATTTTAGGGACGGGATTTTATATTTTCAAATTCGTCAAAGACGGAAAACAATGGATTTCTTTTCCATCAAACAAGCACATATATCAAAACGGCAAATTGTCCACCGGGACCATCAAGGACAGATCGGGTCGAGTCATAGTTTCCAATACAAAAAACGGAGAAACAAAATACATAGATAATGTGGGCATCAGAAATTCCTTGGTTCACACCATCGGTGATTCACAGGGAAATGTTGTAACAGGTGCAAACCGCATTTTCAGAGATAGGCTTGTCGGTTATAATCTAATCACGGGGACTTTTGCCTCTTCTGGTGAAGGGCGCACTCTCACCTTGACTGTAGACGGAGAGGTTTCCGCTGCAGCCAGAGCCGCATTGGGCAATCGTACCGGAACTGTCGGCGTTTACAATTACAAAACAGGGGAGATAATTTGTATGGTCAGCTCTCCTAATTACGACCCTGCAAATCCGCCGAAACTCAAAGACAAGGATTCTTCGGGGACATTTATCAACAGATTGACTTCATCCAAAGTCGTTCCCGGCTCTATAATGAAATTGGTAACTTCCATGGCGGCTATTGAAAAGTTACCTAATATAAACAGCTATTCCTATACCTGCACCGGTTCACATCAATATGGAAGGTATAAAAACGATAAGGTTACCGACCTGGCTGCTCACGGTAGACAAAACTTTGCCGGTGCCTTGGCAAATTCGTGTAACTGTGCCTTTGGGGATATATCCAACAAGCTGGGAAAATCCACATTAGAAGAATACGTAAAGAAATCCGGGCTGATGAACAGCTACGATGTTGACGGTATAAAGACAAAACCCAGCTCCTTTGAATTCGATAGCAATCAACTGAATTTAGCATGGACCGGTATCGGTCAGAGTAAAGACCTCGTAAATCCTCTAGCCATGATGGTTTTTGTCGGTTCCATCGCCAATGGTGGACAGACCAAGACGCCTTATTTGCTATCAGACGTGTCAAGCCTAAAGGGCAATCCTCTATCTTATTCACCAAATCCTAAGGAGGTGAATATAATGTCCTCAGATACGGCTAACAAATTGAAGGCTCTGATGAAAAACAACGTCAACAGAACATATAAAAACAGTTCTTTTCCAAACTTGGATGTCTACGGAAAGTCCGGTACTGCAGAACACAAGAAAGGAGCTACTCCACACTCCTGGTTTACAGGTTTCATTTCCGATCCCGATCATCCGTATGCTTTTATAGTGCTGGTTGAAAATGGCGGATATGGAAATACCGCAGCTACGAAAGTTGCTAATCAAGTGCTTCAAAAAGCTGTTAAACTTAACAAATAAGTCGAGATGCCAAAATTCAATATTTCGAATATTTCAGGTTCTTTCCAAAGACCATGGCAAAGCAAATGTCGCCATCTTTAGGCTCTTTGGAAGAGCCTTTTTGATTGCCGTAATTTTTTAAGAAATACCCCTCCTCAATAAACTATTACTGTTACAGGTTATTGAAGGAGGTATTCTCTAGAAATATAAATGTCGCTTTTCCTGCCACCCATAAATTCATTTTATCCCCAAAATTTATCTTCTTTCTCTTGTTGTTCCGCAAAAGTCCAGACTTCCTGTATTTTACCGTCTTCTATTCTGAACAGATCAATGCCCGGATCATGTAGTTTTTCTCCATCTCTTTCAGCTAAAGAAACGACGCTGGCAGCAACAAAACAATCGTTGCTTGCCGCCCAATTCGTAATCACTCTAAACGTACCATCGCTTCTCTCGTTAAATTCTCCCAGACGCTCTCCCAATGCCTCTTTGCCTCTGACAGTTCCTGAAAGAGAGCTTTCTCCTCCCATATGCCATACAATATCATCAGACATAGTTCCAAAAACAACTTCCAGGTTTCCTTTCGATAATCCTCCTGTGTAAGTTTCAAATACTTTCATAACTTCTTTTTTCATTGCAATTTCCTTTCAACTTTTTAGGTATGATTTTATTTTGCTATTATTATACTTTTAAAGTCTTGATTTTGATAGTACGAACATTTACAATACATAGTATCTAATAAGATACTTTAAGTTTTATTTAAGGAGTTTTTATGTCAACTATTTACGATCAATGTCCTTATGTTACTACACAAAAAGTTCTGCAAGGTAAATGGGCAATAGTCATTTTATATCACCTCAGCACAGGTACAAAGAGATTTAGCGAGCTTGAAAAAGCTATTCCCAACGTCACTCGAACTGTTTTAACGAGACAACTTCGCCAACTGGAACAAGATAAATTAGTCACAAGAAGAGTTTTTGCTGAAGTTCCTCCCCATGTCGAATATTCTCTGAGCGAATTAGGCGCCAAATTCCAGAAAGTTCTAAATGAAATAGAAATTTTTGGACTGGACTACATCGCCGAACTCAATAAATCCAATACCGTGAACGAGGATTAAATCTCTTTATGAACGATTTAATTCGACTTATAACTTTAGAGTGGAAGGAATTTATGAATTTTGTCGAGCCTCTTTTTTATTTATTGAGACTTTTATTTTGAAAATTGAGCAATAAAAAAACAGCAAATCTCCTTGTGATTTACCGTTTCTCAAATTGTTATATGATTGATTTAAGCCAGTCAAATACTTCTCTTGCAAATTTTGATGTATCTATATCTTTTGGAAGAACTAAAGTTATTCTATTGCACTCCCTCATGTAACTATCATTAAATATAATTAAAAAAGGATCTTCACCTGAATCTTTAAAGGACCTTCACCTGAATCTTTATTCGTATAAAATCCTTTTTCTTCCATAAAATCGAACATCTCTTTTTTCTTCCATAAGATCGAACATTTCTTTATTTTCGCCCAAATAAATATCTGTTGTTTCATCTTCACATTCAATAACAAGATGAGGATTGCACCATATGAAAGATTGTTCTATCTCTTTACTGAACGCATCTTTGTTTTTCCATGTATATAAAATATAATCGACGCCGGTAATCATATGACACCCTTACCTTCATTAACCGTAAACCGTAAAATTTTCCGATACTATATTCCAAATTCCAATTTGTTTCACTCAATATTCATAGCATTATAACATATTCTTATCAAGTTTTATAGCCATAACTCTTGCTTCTTACCATGTGTTATCTGCTTTATTGACATATTCATCTTCCGATGTTATTATTTAACTATATTATTAATTAACACTATTAAATATTTTGCTTGGGAGATCGCAATATGAATTATGATAAAGCTATAGATGAGATGCTATTTCTCACACATCGCTTACACAGCACAGCTCTGAAAGATGCCGTAAATTTACATCGCGGAGAGCTGGCGATTTTGGGTTATTTACACGATAAACAGAACATTGTCACACCTTCCGTCTTAAGCGATTTTATGAAGATTTCGACGGCAAGGGTAACCGCTTCCCTGAACAATCTCGAGAAAAAAGGCTTTATCACCAGGTGCCACAGCAAAGATGACAGGCGCAAAGTGAATGTTGCCATAACAGCTCTCGGCTCTGAAACCTTTGTGAAAATACAGGAAAACGTCAAGAATAACTATCGCCAACTCTTTAATATCTTGGGGGAAAACGATGTCAAAGAACTGATACGAATTCTCAAACGCATCTGCGACTCGACAGAATGGTAAACATTTTACACCGATGGGCATACTCTCCGGTATTTCAGCAAATTTCCGGATATTGATTTACACGCACTTGTGAAATTGGAGCAAAGTTTATGATTAAAATATTATTGAAACAGATTAAGCAATACAAAAAACACACAGCATTATCGATTTTATTCACTGCTCTTGAAGTTATTATCGAGCTTTCAATCCCCCTTCTAATTGCCACGATAATAGATGAAGGGATTCTTTCATACAATATGAAGAACATATATATCTATGGAGCTGCCATGGTGGTACTGGCAGTATTCAGTCTGATTTCCGGTATCCTGTCGGGCAAGTTTGCAGCTACGGCTTCTTCAGGATTTTCCGCCAACATTAAAAATACCATGTATGAAAACATCCAGACCTTTTCTTTTTCCGATATAGATCACTTTACGACTCCAAGTCTCATAACCAGATTGACTACTGATGTGAGCAACGTGCAAACCTCTTTTCAGGTTATAATCCGACTTTTTATCAGAGCTCCTTTGAATCTCATAGTCGCACTTACCATGTCCATATTCATCAATCCCCATGTCGCCGTCGTATTCTGTGTCGCCGCAGTTCTGTTAGGTCTAGTTTTGGGTGTTATCATAAAAAAAGCGATGCCTCTCTTTACGGATGTATTCAAGCGCTACGATCTTCTCAACAACACGGTACAAGAAAATATTGTCGGTATAAGAGTGGTCAAATCTTTTGTTAGAGAGGGTTTTGAAGAAAATAAATTCGATAGAGCCATCATGTATATATACAAACTTTTCGTCAAGGCGGAGAGTATGGTTTCCATCGTGTATCCTGCTATGATGCTGGCGATACAAGGTTCTATAATCGCCATATCCTGGATAAGTGCCAAGATGATCACCTCCGGGAATATGACTACGGGAGAACTGACCAGCTTGTTCTCATATGCAACCAGCATTTTGATGGCTCTGCTTTTAATCTCTATCGTATTTGTGCTGGTCAGCATAAGCATCGCCAGTGCCAGACGGGTACAGGAAGTTATCACTTGGAAAAGCACCCTATCAAATCCGGAAAATCCTGTTATGGAAATTCCTTCCGCCTCCATATCCTTTGAAGGCGTTTCTTTCTCATACTCCCACAAGGAGTGCCTGAAAAATGTTTTAACCGACGTGAACATCAGCATAAATCCCGGTGAGACTATTGGGATATTAGGCGGAACAGGCAGTTCTAAATCCAGCTTGGTAAATCTCATCCCACGGCTTTACGATGTTAACAGCGGCAGTGTAAAAGTCGGCGGGGTAGATGTTCGAAAATACGATTTGGAAACCCTGCGAGACGGGATTGCAGTGGTATTGCAAAAAAATCAGCTTTTTTCCGGAAGCATCTTGGATAATCTGAGATGGGGAAATGAAAATGCTTCCTTGGAAGATTGCATTGCGGTATGTAAAATTACCCAAGCCGACGGGTTTGTGCAAAAATTTCCGGACAAGTACGACACCCATGTCGATCAGGGCGGTGCGAATCTTTCCGGTGGACAGCGTCAGAGGCTGTGCATCGCTCGTGCCTTGCTGAAAAATCCGAAAATCTTAATTTTAGATGACTCGACCAGTGCCGTCGACACCGCGACGGATTTGGCAATTAGGGAAGCTCTGAAAACTCAACTTCCCAATGTGACTAAACTGATCATCGCTCAGAGAATTTCCAGCATAATGTCTTCGGACAAGATCATCCTTTTGAATGATGGGCGAATTGAAGCATTTTCCACCCATGAGGATCTGATTGAATCCAACGAAATGTATCGTCTCATATATGAAACCCAGTTGCAGGAAGGAGGTGGCTTAGATGGCTAAAAGAAATAAAAAAATTCACAGATTAAATCCCAATGCCAAGAATCCTACTTTGGATTTCATCTCTTTCGTTTTGAAAGAGTATCCTCTCAGGATATTCATAGTAATCGTCGCGATTGTCGTTTCTGCTCTTGCGACAATAAAAGGAACTCTATTCATGAAAAATCTCGTTGACGACTATATCGTTCCCATGACTAAAGTTGCTGATCCCGACTTCGGTCCTCTTGCCATGGCTCTGTTTAAAATTACGCTGATATATCTTGCGGGAGCCTTATGCTCCTATGGATACAATGTGATGATGGTTTACGTGAGTCAGGGAACTATTAGACGCGTACGTCACAAACTTTTCAAACACATGGAATCTCTGCCCATCAGCTTCTTTGACAGGAATGGGACCGGAAATGTCATGTCAGTATACTCAAACGATACGGATACGTTGCGAGAATTTCTCACACATGGCTTTCCACAACTCCTGAGCAGTCTGTTTTCTGTAATCACAACTTTCGGAGCTATGGCAATGTTAAACGTGCCGCTAACCGTTTTATCCACTATAATGGTTGTAATTATGCTCTTTGTCACTAAAAAAACAGCCAAGCTGAGCAGCAAATACTTCATTCGCAGGCAGGAAAACATCGGAGAAATGAATTCATACATTGAGGAAATGACCAACGGGCAGAAGGTGATAAAGGTGTTTTCTCATGAAGATCAATCCATAGACGGGTTTAAAAAATTAAACGAAGCTCTGAGAGAAAGCACGGAAAAAGCCAATACTTACGGGAATATATTAATGCCTATAATCATGCAAATCGGAAATATCAGTTACGTATTATGTGCTATAGTCGGGGGAATTCTTTCTTTGAACGGATATTTATCCCTGACAGTTGGTACCCTCGTATCTTTTATGACTTTAAACAGGAGTTTCAATCAGCCTTTTTCACAGATCGGTCAACAGCTTAACAGCGTGATCATGGCATCTGCCGGCGTTAAGCGAATTTACGCACTGTTAGGCGAGCATCCGGAGAAAAACAGCGGGCACATCGTTTTGACAAAAGTAAAAAAAGACGCCGATGGAAATTTCGTGGAAGTTCACGAAAATATAGAAAAGTCTCCTCATGAGGGAGTTGTATTGGCGTGGAAAAATGTTGAAAATGGGAACATTACATTCACAGAGGTACGTGGAGACATACTTTTTGAAGATGTGAGCTTTGGGTATGTCCAAGATGTTACAGTTTTACATGACATAAATATCTTCGCCCACACAGGGCAGAAAATAGCTCTGGTAGGTAGCACCGGTGCCGGTAAAACCACCATTACCAATTTGATAAACCGATTTTACGATATCCAAAACGGCAGCATCTTATACGATGGCATAAATATCAAGGATATTGAAAAGCCATCCCTCAGAAAGAGCCTGTCCATAGTTTTGCAGGACACCCATCTGTTCACCGGCAGCATTCTGGACAACATCAGATACGGCAGGCTTTGCGCCACCGACGAAGAGTGTGTTGAAGCCGCAAAACTCGCCAACGCCCACGGCTTTATCGAAATGCTTCCCGATGGCTACAACACCGTGATTGAATCAGACGGTGGCAACCTGTCCCAGGGTCAACAGCAGCTCCTGGCTATCGCCAGGGCGGCGGTAGCAAATCCTGCCGTTTTGATTTTAGATGAAGCGACTTCCAGCATTGATACCCACACCGAAAAACTTGTTCAATCGGGAATGGACAAACTCATGGAAAACAGGACAACCTTTGTCATAGCTCATAGGCTTTCTACCATAAAGAGTGCTGATTGCATCATGGTAATCGAAGGCGGCAGAATCATCGAACGCGGAAATCACGAAGAACTGTTGCAGAAACAGGGCAGGTATCATCAACTGTACACAGGCGCAACCACTTTATCTTAACAATCGGTATACAGTTCAGAATATACTACAAAAATAAAACTGAAACTCTGTTTCATCGTTTATGAACATATGGGAAGATACAAGAATGTAGTGAGCTGAAATCAACATGGATTTATACCGTGAAGCACCACATGAGATTTATCATTCTGCTGAGTTGCATTTGACTTGACAATTCAAGATACTAAAAAACGACCAGATTTTTAGTATCCGATCGTTTTGTTTTCGAGGTCGCAATTTGTGACAGTAAATATTTGAATATTATCACACCTGTGCTTCAACAAAAAGTCCCTGATTCCAATATAATAGATGCCATACTCATTATATCTTCAATCACTAGGAATAATTTGCGTGGCATAATATATTTTTTGTTCTCATTATTTATCCCTCCATTGCTTGACTACGTACTCACCCATCATGATTCAATTTAATATCAATCTCAAATCATACCTGCTTTCTCAAAGTGCCTTTTAAGTATTTTGGTTGCAATTAATCCACCTATACAAGCAAGAATAACTGTTATCACTCCAAAGCCTACTACCCACGAAACTTTAAAATAAGTCAATGCTTCATTTATTTGCGTTTCACTCATTTTCCACTTTGTTGCTCTTTCTACAAATGATGCTGTTCCGAACAAAAGTATCGGCACGACCGTTCCTAAAAAATCAGATAGAGCAAATATCCCATATCCTGCAATTATTCTTCCTTTGTTTTCATAATTTCCAACAATGAAATCGCAAATAATCCCTCCTAAAATCGCAAATATTGCATGAGGAATATGTCCTCCGGACAAGGCAATAAGTCCTAAAAGTGTTCCTGATATGGTAAATACTCCTCTCTTCTTTATCTTTACGCCCATCAATAAATAACTTATTGCAGCCACCATAAACGCAACTCCCGAAGCGATAAATCCTCCAACTACTGTAGTCGCTAATGCAAATGCCACTGCCATATAAATGACAATGCTTATTGCATTAAAAATACCAATCGTTATAAAATCGCGACCATTTAATTTGTTTTTCATAAATAACCTCCCTAAATTTGTCTTTGTATTACGACAACACTTATAACGGCAAAAATACCGATTATCATTGCAATTAAGTCCATCACCTTGAATCTCAGTTCAACAATCGTTACTCTATTGTCCCCACTATCAAGCCCTCTTATCAGTGCTGAAGCTGAAAGTTCATCAGAAACTTTAATCATTCTCATCAAAAGAGGAACCAGCATACAGGCAGCATACTTTATGGGATTCCGAAGAACAAAAAATTTATTTTTTATCACACCTCTTATTCTCATATTTTCTCTCAATGCTTTCAGTTCGTATCCCATCGTCGGTGCAAACCTTAACAAAACGCTAAATGGTATGCTTATGCTTCTTGGAACTTTCATTCGGTTTAGTGCCTCAATCATTTCACTAATTTTTGTTGTCCTTGTTATATAAGCTCCAAACATAGCTATCAAAGTCATTCTTGACAAGAAAAATATCATCATATAAAGTGCAAATACAAGGTCATAATCACTTATTTTTACCATTCCATATTCCAAACCCAAAAGGAGTGAAAAAAATGCAAGAAAATAAAATGCCTTTTTATAAATTCTGCTATATATGTATAGCAGGAATGAAAACGACAATATTACAAAAAGCAGTATCGTATCACTGATAAAAAAGCTCACAAATCCGATAATGGGAAGAAGTGTAAGTTTTATTCTCGGATCAATTGTTCTTGCACTGTTCAAAATCAACCCCTCCCATCATTTTTTCTAAAATGAAAAATTTATTTTCTTCTGTCATTTCTATGCTTTCTTTAATGTTTGCATCTTCCATAACCCACACAGAGCTAACCGTATTTGTCAGAAATTCAAAATCATGACTGATGATTAAAGATGTTATTCCCCTATTCATTTGCCTTTTTATTAAGGTTGAAACCGCCATCATGGACTTTCTATCACAACCAGATGTCGGTTCATCATATAAAAATATTTTAGCATTTTTCATCATGCCACAGGCGATAGTAAGCCTTTGCTTTTCACCTCTTGACAAAGCAAAGGGGTGTTTTTTGATATATTTTTCAAGTTCTAAATCCTTTAATATAGAAATTGCTTTATCTTTACTTTCTTCTTTTTCACACTTAGGTAAACCAAGTAACATTTCGTCAAGTACGCTTTCTGAAAACAACTGGTAGTCTGAGTCTTGAAATACAAAATATGACGCTTCCATTAGCTCCTTATTCCTTAAAAATTCATCTTTTCCATCTAAAAGCTTTCCTTCTTTCACTTTTTCTATTCCTGATATGATTCTTGCAAAAGTGGTTTTTCCTGTGCCATTCAATCCTATCATTCCAACTGATGAACCTGCATGTAGCTTAAAATCAAGGTCTTTCAAAATATATTCCTTTTGCTTATGCCTTGAGTGTTTTCGATAATAAAAGCTTAACCTCTCTCCTTTTAGAACTATTCCGTTATCTTTTTGGACTTCACTGCCTTGACATATTTTGCACTTGTTTAACTCAAGAAGTCGCAGACCATTTTCATCCCAATATTCCTCCGGCAATGTTAAAGTCTCTTCTCTGCTTATATCCCTTTGTATTTTTCCATCTTTTATCAAGATAAACCTATCAAAAAGTGGTTTTGCGTAATACAGACGATGTTCTATCAAAATAACCGTCGTTCCTGTTTCCTTTAATTTTTTCAAGACTCTATATAAGTCAAAAGTAGCTTTCATATCTAAATTGGCAGAAGGTTCATCCAATATCAATACCTTTGGTTTCATCGCATAGATACTTGCAATAGCTATTTTTTGTTTCTGCCCGCTTGATAATTCAAAAACTGATTTTTCTTTCAGTTCTTCAATGCCAAGATCCTTATATACTTTCTCAACTCTCTTTATTATTTCTTCCTTTGTTTTGCAAATTGTTTGGAGTCCAAATGCAATTTCTTCATCTGTAGTAGTGGTAAAAAATTGGCTTCTCGGATCTTGAAATACCGTTCCTACAAGATGTCCAATCTCGTGTAACGGAATTTTACTCATATCTTTTCCATCAACATAGACTTTCCCTCGTATTTTCCCATTGTAATAATGTGGAATAAGACCGTTAATAGTGCTTCCAAGTGTGCTTTTCCCGCTGCCACTTCTACCTGAAATTAAAACGAACTGACCTTCTTTGACTTCAAGATTTATATTATTAAGTGCTATTTCTCCATCTTCCCACCAGTAGGAAACATTCTCAAGCATTATCATGGCCATACCTCGTGCTGAGCTTTCCATAATTTTGCATAGAATCCCTCTCTTTCAAGAAGTTCTTCATGCTTTCCTTTTTCAAGTAGATTTCCTTTCTGAAATACCAGAATCTGATCGGCTCTCCTAATTGTTTTTAGATGATGAGCTATTACAAGTACAGTTCTATTCTTTGCAAGTTCTGTAATTGCATCCTGTATTAAAGATTCATTGACAGGATCAACATTGCTTGTCATTTCATCAAGAATTAAAATTGGTGCATCTTTTAGAAAAGCTCTTGCGATGGAAAGTCTTTGTCTTTGTCCACCTGATAATATTCCTCCATTCTCTCCAATATCCGTTTCATATCCTTTTGGCAAACTCATAATAAACTTATTAATCCTTGCCTTTTTTGCTGCTTCAACAATCTCTTCTTTTGTTGCTCCTTTTTTCCCCACTCGGATATTTTCCTCAATAGTGTTATCGAAAAGCTCCACATTTTGCATGACAATGCTGATACGGTCCAAGAGTTCATCATAAGGAATATCTCTTATGTCAATTCCTCCAAGCGAAATTTTACCTTTCTGTACATCGTAAAATCTTAACAGCAAGTTTGTTATAGTTGTTTTTCCGCTTCCGGACTCTCCTACCAGTGCTGTCATGGTCTTTTCTTCAATCTCGAAACTTAAATTTTCCATTTTAAACTCATCTTGTTCATAGGAAAAATCAATATTTTTAAAGGCTATATCATTGTTTTCCGGAACAATTCCATCTACTTTGTCCGGTACAATATCTGCATATAAAATTCTTCCTAATCGCTGATAACTATCTACTGCGGAAACATAATACATATAATGTTGTTCCATAGATGCAAATGGTTTATAAAATTCCTTTGAGATGACAGCAAATATGATAAAATTAAATACTTTCAGATGTCCATTTATCACAAACACCACACCAAATATAAGAAGCAGTAAATATCCCATATCAAGTAAAAAGCCGAATACAGATAATTGCTTTGCCTTAAACCTCGAAGTCTCTTGGCTTGTCTCTCCAAATTTCTTTGTTCTTGCTGTCAGTTCACTATCTAAACTTTTATTATTAGAAAAACTCTTTAATACCGGTATTCCTCTAACATATTCAACAAATAAGCTCACCATATCTAAAAGAGCGGAGTTATTCTTGTTTTCAATCTTCTCTGACTTTTTAATTGTCATAATTAAAAACGCAAGAGCAACTGGAATGGATACCGCCATTATCAGTGCCAGCTTTATATCAATACTTGCTAGACCGATAAATACTACTGCCGCTATTAAAAAATCACCGAACATTCTTGACCACATATGTCCCACAACAAGGGACATATTATCAACATCCTTATGAAGTATTGTATTTATTTCTCCCAGTCTTTCGTCGGTATAAAATCCCAAGCTGAATTTTTTAAGCTTGACGATCATTCGCTCTCTAATTTGCTGAACGATATCAAATCCTGCACTATGTTTTTTCATGTCTGCTATCATATTGCAAATACCTTTGAATACAACTAAAAGTCCAATAGCAATAAAATATTGGTGTAATTCCTCTGACCTCGTTCCACCAAATATTCGAAACAAGATAGAAAAGACTGTAACAATCATAGCTATGGAGCTTAATCCGTAAAGAGCAAATAATACACTCGACATAAGCAAATCTCGCCTGCCAGTTCTTGTGAGCAGTTTCAACATTTCTCTAAACATTTTCTGTTACCACCTCCATATACTGGCAATCCGCCTCGCTTTTCCCTCGTGGAAGACTTTCATCTTTCAAGTTCCATCTGTCTATCTTGTTCTGTGCTTCCACCATCTCACGATAGAAATCACATTTGCTCATAAGTTCATCATGCGTTCCCGTATCAAGAACCTCTCCCTTGTCCATAACAATAATTTGATCCGAATGTCTGATTGTATTTAGGTGATGGGCGATTGTAATAACTGTTTTGTCCTTGCTTAAATCATCGATTGCCTCGTCAATCAATCTTTCGTTTTCGCTATCAACAGCTGCCATTGCTTCATCAAGAATCAAAATTGGGGCGTTTTTCAGCATCATTCTCGCAATAGAAATTCTTTGCTTTTCTCCACCGGACAACTTAACCCCCATCTCTCCAACTATCGTGTCATATCCATTTGATAGAGCAGAAATAAAATCATCACATCTTGCTTTTTTCGCAGCTTCTATAATTTCCTCTTTTGTTGCTCCCTCTTTACCGATAGCTATGTTTTCGGCAATACTCAAATCAAAAAGAACAACTTCCTGCTGAACGCTACCGATAAGCTCTGAAATATTTTCCTGACTGTAATTCTTTATATCATTTCCATTTATCTTTATTTGTCCGCTATCTGTATCCCAAAATCCCATTAGCATATTGGATACAGTACTCTTGCCACAACCACTAGGCCCTACAAAGGCATTCAGGCTATTTTTCTTAAAAGTCAAATTGATATTTTTAAGCTCAAAGCTATCTTCTCCGTACGCGAAATTCACATTTTTAAATTCTATATCTCCAAATTCTAAACCTTGTTCTGTCTTGTTCTTTGGAATCGGAACAGTTAAAACTTTCCCTATTTCTTTCAGGGCTTCCTTAAACACAATAGAAAAATGTTGTAAAGTAGCAGTCTTGCTTATGGATGCAGTAAATGCAGAGGACAGAATGATAGCAAGAATGAATTGCGGTGCTGTAATACTTCCGTAATGCAAAAATATGCTTCCCAGAATCATAACAATAACAACTCCAATTTCCATGAATATATCAATGAGTCCCATTGGAATCGTAATGGCTGTCATACTCTTTTTCACCCAATAAATGTATTCTCTTGCCGTTTTTAATGTTCTTTCACTAATTCCCTCTTCTTTTGCAAAAGCCTTGATCACAGAAATATTCTTTACATATTCCATAAGTTCTTCTCTCATCTTGCTTTCATGGTTGAAGTAGATAGCGAAATTTCTATTCATGGCTTTCTGTGAAAGAACCTTTACCAAATACATCAGCGGAATGCCTGCGATCATTCCAAGTGCAAGGCGTACATCTACAAAAATCATCGCAATAAAAATAATAATAGGGAAAAGTGTAACTGCCATTATTTCAGGCAAACCGTGAGCAAGATATACTTCCACTTGTTCCACATCGTGTTGGATTATATTGGTTAGCTCACCTGTATTATGTTCTTTTAAAAAACCTAAACTTAATTTTTTTAGATGTGTTATTATATCCAGTCTAAGATCCGTCAATTTTTCATAAGCTCTTTCGTGGGCAATCTTTGTAGATAAATAGCAACATACTCCTTTTAGAATAAATGAAATGAGCATTGCAAGAAAAATATACTTGACTTTTTCTACTGCGATATTTTGTTCAATCAATGAACTTATTAGGTAGACGAGCAGCAATTGTGGTATTAAATCAAGTACTATTTTCAATGTAATCAGTATATTTGATAAAATATTTCCGCCGACCACATTTTTTTGTAATTCCTTTTCCGTCATTGCCAAATTCCTCCCTTTAATAATAAATTTTAATTCATTATTTGTTTTTAAAGTAAGACTTTGCATAGATTTACAAAGTCTTTTGATTTTTATTGCAACGAATATTCAATTCTTACACGAACTATAATGATTCTACTCCGGTATAATAACATTTCGCCATTAGCCTTAACATATGCTTAGCCCATTCCTCATTCTCATAATGTCTTGCTATTTCAAGAAGACCTTCTGTAAAATTATTTGCTAAGATATGTGCAAGCATCTTATCGTATTTTTCATTTGATTGCCTTTTAAGACCTTTTCTTATGTGCATTTCCATTTGACTGATAAGTTTTTGCTTTGCACTTTCATGTTTTGTTCCTGAACTTTTATCCATGAGAATAATCAATTTCTTGCGATTCTGCAATAAGTTGTGAATATATTTTTCTCCCACTTGATCAAATCTATCATATGCCGAACCATTTTTTAAGGACTCCTCCTCATCAAATGCTGAAGAAAAATTTAAATATACAGAACCTACTATGCTATCGAACAGTTCCTCCTTATTTTTAAAGTAGAGGTATATAAGTGCAACTGTAATATTTGCTTCTTTTGCAATATCTATTAACTTTGCACTTCTATAATCTTTTTCATAAAAAATTTTTTCTGCTGCTTCGAGTATTCTATTTCTAACTTCTTCTTTTAATACTTGTGGCATACATACCTCGCCTGCTTAATAATAAATCCAAATTCATTTTTTGTCAAGTTCACTTAATTGTCTTTAAAAACTCCTGCGAATATCTTACACTATCTAATTGTTAATTTGTTAGTTTTTATCACTATGAGAACTTCTACAATTTGGCGTAAATAGTCCTCTTTCAAAAATTATATATTTTCCTGCTCTGTCTGTTTCCTTTCCATATCTTCATATTGCTAGTTCAAATTTTTCATCTAAAAAAAAGAAACCCTGATTTTTCTCCTTTATCTGCTTGATTTGCAATTTTTTCTGTGATATCATTAAGAAAATGAAATGGCGGTTGCCCCACTTGTATGTCGGTTTTCACCGATAGGGGGACTTGCCATTTTTTCATGTATATAATTTTTTTGTCGAGGCTTCTAGTCTCATTTTATGTACATGCGTTTCTTATCTATTCCTATTCTTTCATTCACAACCCACTTATACTTTTTCACCTTTGATATAGCCATAAGGGGGATAACTTTCCGTATGCTCTCCCTTTCTCCTTTTGATTTAAACAGAGATTCTTTTTGCTTCTCTGCCATATAATCCGCTTTTATAATTTGATGCACAAATACATTCCTAAATTTACACATAAATCACGAGAAACAAATAACTCTATCGCATACCTCTTCTAAAAATTCCATATCATGCGAAATTATCAGAATCAGATTCTTTTTTTCTTGGAAATTTTTTATATTCTCAGCAACTACTTTCATACTCGCATAATCTAATCCGCTTGTTGGCTCATCAAAAAACAATAGATTTTTGTTTGAAAGCAAAGCAGCTAGAATAACAACTCTCTGTTTCTGACCACCCGATAAAGTATGAGGGTTCTTTTTCTTTAACTTGTCAATTTGCATATCTGCCATACAAATATTTATTTTACTTTCCTCTTCTATATCCGATGTCAACCTTATTTCATCATAAACTGTATCTGTAAATAACTGGTTATTTATTTCTTGCATAACCAATAAGCTTTTTCTGACTCTATCCTTAGAGCTAAGTCTTATATTATCTTTGCAAATTGTCCCTGAAGATTGTTTTTCGAGACCGCAAACGATCTTTGCAAATGTGGACTTTCCTATCCCATTATTTCCAACTATCCCCACGATTGTTCCTTTTTCGAATTTTAAGCTGCCTATTTTAAAAATAGTCTGCTTTTTTCTTTTATACAACAAATCATTTATTTCCAATTCAGTTGTATTGTGCAAGGAATTTGATTTACTTTTAAAGTTATCACTATGAAGTTCCGTATGTCTAAGCCCTGTTCTTAATCTTTCTTCTTCACTTAAATTTTGAATTTCTTCCATACTGTATTCTTTTGTGATCTTTCCATTTTCCAGATATATTGCTCTATCAGCTACACTTTTCAAATACCATAATCTATGCTCAGCAATTATTATTGTTTTACCTACCGCTTTCAATTCACCTATTGTATTTGAAAGTTCCTTCATAGAATCAATATCTAAACTGGAAGAAGGCTCATCAAAAACAAATATTTCCGGTTCTAAAGCGTACACACTGGCAATTGCTATTTTTTGTTTTTCTCCGCCCGAAAGCTCAAGTATGTTTCTATTCATCAACGGTTCTATTTTTAGAGCTTCTTTAACCTTTTCAATTTTTTTATTTATCTTCGTTCTTTCTAATCCGTAATTTTCTAAGCCAAAAGCAATTTCATCGGTAGTATTTGTTGTGTAAAACTGTGTCTTAGGGTTTTGAAAAACAGAACCTACTTTTTCAGAAATTTTATATATCTCTGTTTCAAATGTATTCATACCGCATACTTCTACACTTCCATCTATCTCTCCATTACAAAATTCCGGAATGATTCCATTTATAGTTTTTAGCAGTGTGGATTTCCCACAACCACTTTTCCCGCATAAAAGTACACATTCCCCCTTGTGAACAGATAAATTTATATTTTTCAGTATGTAGTCATCATCCACGCTGTATTTGAAACTTAAATTTTTAATTTCAATCATAGATGATACCCCCATAACCTCATAAAAATAACCATGCATATAACTGCTAATAATGATGTCAGTATCATATAATCGCCTATTTTCATTTTAATAATATGCCTGCTTGTCTTTATTACAGGAGCATCTAATCCTCTTACAATTGCAGATTGAGATAATTCATCCCCGATTTCTATAACACTTACAAATAATGGCACAAAAAAATATTCTATTGTTGTAACAGGTCTATGAAGCAAGTTATAAAAACTGAAGCTGATTCCCCTTGTTCTCATAGCCATATTTATATGTGACCACTCATCCCTAATAGTGGGAAAGCATCTAAATATAACTGAAATCATAATTAGAGCATCCTTTGGCAATCTCATTTTTTGTAATGTTGCAACCGCTAATGAGGAACTTGTTGAGCTTAAAATCCATTTTCCGATAATAATACATGGCAAAAACTTTCTAATAATTGCTACAACAAATAAAATCAAATTCACCAAAAAGTGAATCTCTAAATTGGCAATGATCGTTTCCACAGCAACGCTAAATGTAAAAAACAAAATATATTTAAAAGATGATTTTACATATCCATTACTCATAATAACTATCAAACAAAGCAATGTTAAAAAACTTTCATACAGTATACTGTTACCAAGAAATATCAAAATATTTGCTCCAAGCAATAAGGCAATTTTTGTTCTGAGATCATATGTATGCCTCGGAACATTTTTTTTACCATTCATTACAAAACTCCTGCTTGCTCTAATTTTTTATTTAGCACTTTCTTTGTTAAATATGAACCAATCAAAGAGAATACAAATGTTCCAATAACCATGGTTGGTAACATCCAAAGTGGAGTTAAAGCTCTTACAGTATCACAAAAACTCTGATCCAACCCTCCATGCATTACACTCTTAAAAAATGCTTCTCTCATAATCCAAATAGGGATAAATCCTCCAAAGAGATTAAGCGAAAAGAATAAATGGCTTATAGCATTTTTCTTAAAATCTTCATAGTTGCCATTTTTTGCAATTAGTAAGGCTATAATTCCCGCCGGAATTGATACTAACGGTGCAATAGGAATATGTCCTGTCGCTACGAGGATAATACTCGGTAGAACTGAAGCGATAAAAATAGCTGTACTCGATTTTGTTTTTGCGAGAAGCATGTGATAGGTTGGCGCTGCAAATAAAGCAACCAACATAGGCATTAGCAAGAACAATACCGGTATAGGCATTGAAATAGCCCCTATTACAACATAAGTTACAAGATAGAGAGTAATCAGAACTCCCGCTGTGATAGCATTTTTTGATGATTTTTTCTTTGTTGACATAATTATCCTCCTAAATTTTAATTTAACATGTTAGCAATCTGCCAATGTTTTGATTTCTCTTGATAATCCCAAAGGGATTTATATATTCCTCCCAAAGATAACAATTCTTCGTGTTTGCCTTGCTCTACAACATTACCCTTATCCAGAACAACAATTTTATTTGCTCCCACGACATTTTTCAACTTGTGGGCCACTACTATAACCGTCTTATTTTTTATTAAATTGGAAATTGCAGCTTGAACAGCTACTTCATTATCAGGATCAAGGGATGCGGTAGCTTCATCAAGCAATATGATTGGCGCATCTTTCAATATAGCCCTCGCTATAGATATTCGCTGTCTTTCTCCTCCTGATAAAGTTGAACCTCCTTCTCCTATCATAGTTTCAAACCCATTTTCTTTCTTTACAATAAAATCATACGCCCCTGCCATTTTTGCAGCTTTTATAATCTCCTCTTTACTTGCTGTTTCATTACCAAATTTGATGTTGTTATAAATGGTATCTCTAAAAAGATATACATCTTGAAATACAATCGAAAACTTTCTCATTACTTCTTCAGGTGAAACTTTTGAAATGTCAATATTCCCAATCTTTATGTTGCCTCCTATCAAATCATAAAATCGTGGTAAAAGTTTAATCAATGTGGATTTCCCGGACCCTGAAAATCCAACTAATGCAGTTAACTCATTTTCTTTTATCTTTAGAGATACATCTTCAATTACATTTGTTTTATCATAAGCGAACGAAACATTTGTGAGTTCTATATCATTTTGAGAATTCAATGCATCTTTTCCTTTCATAGGTTTCATTTCTAACAGCTTCAATATTCTTTCTCCTGAAACAGAAGCCATTTGTAACCCTGTATAATTTGTAAGCGCAAGATCTAAAGGATCGAATATTCTTGTCCCAACAAATAAAAACATAAGAAATGTTTCAATATCAAGACTTCCATCTAATATCAAATACGCCCCCACTAAACTCATCAATGGAAGTCCCACTCTTAAAACCATCCCAGCTATTGTCGTTAAAGAGCCAATGCCTTTTTCATTTTTTGTATTCGTAGTTTTTACATGTTCAATATCACTGTCTATCTTTCTTAATGTATCTGTAATAAAGTTATAGGCCTTCAAAGTCTTTATATTATTCAAATATTCTTCCAAATCTTCTTGCTCTTTTATCTTGGCTTCATCGGTTTTGAAATACATATTTTTTTGAAAACGATTCATTAACCTTAAAAACAGCATCGCAACAGGAAATCCTATTAAAGCTGCTATTCCCATTTTTATATCAATAATCAAAAAGAATATTCCACATAATAGTGCCACGAAAATCGAACTGAAAAATTGTGGTAGCTGATGTGTTGTAGCGGTTTCAACCTTGGCAAAATCATTCATTAATGTGTCTAAAATTTCAGATGAACTTTTACCAGAGATAAAACCTATTGGTAAACTTCTGATATGACTTGCAAGTCCAATTCTTCCTTCTGCTGTTCTTTGATAGCCAAGTTCATAGGTGTACTTGGTTGCCAGATTTTCAAAGAATAATGTAATAAGAAAAAACAATGCCATTACTCCAAAATATTTCCACAAAATGCCTGTGTCTATATTTCCAACTTTACTTCCTACAAATAGATTTTCCACAATTTTGGCTAATGCGATAAAGGGTATTAAATTTGAAATTGAGGCTAAGACATTTAGAATAATAGACCTTAAAATATTTTTAGGTTTGCCTAAAGTAATATTATTTATCATCATGCCAACTCCCTTTCCTTATTCATTTTCCAAACATTTGCTTTGTCAAAAACATCAAACATTCTGTTATAAACTCCATTTGCCTCAATTAGACTTTCATGAGTGCCTTTTTCAACAATATTCCCATCTGAAACAACTAAAATTTGATGTGCATTTTTGATCGTGCCAAGTCTGTGTGCAATCATTATTACCGTTTTATTTTTTACTAATTCTGATAATGCTTTTTGCATAAGATATTCATTTTCAGCATCTGCATAACTTGTAGCTTCATCCAAAATTAAAACCGGTGCATCCTTTAGAATAGCTCTTGCTACTGCTATTCTTTGTTTTTCTCCGCCAGATAAATAAACTCCTTTTCCTAAAATTGTTTCATATCCTTTTTCAAGGTTCATAATAAAATCATGACATCTTGCTTTTTTAGAAGCTTCAATTACATCTTCCTTTTTACAATCTTTTTTTGCCATAGCGATATTATTAAAAATCGTGTCTGAAATCAGATCATTGTCCTGAAAGACAAAAGAAATATTTTCCATCAAACAATTAAATGTCATTTCTTTAATATCTATTCCACCGATTTTTATAGTTCCGTCCGTTGGTTCATAAAATCGTGGAATCAGCACCCCAATCGTTGATTTTCCGGCTCCTGAAGGTCCAACTAAAGCTGTAACTTCTCCCTGTTTAGCTTTAAAGTTTATGTTCTTTAGCACCTGATCCTTTTCATAGGCAAATCCCACATCTTCAAATTCAATATCAAAGTTTTTTAATTTCTCTGAATACTCTCCTTCTACTATTTCCTTTTCTACGATAATATCCCAAACTCTCTGAATAACTTCTTCTAATAAGTTCATTCCTTCAGCAAAATCTCTGAGTTTCAAGCACGGAACACTAATAGCAGGCGCTGCAATCAAAAACAAAATAAAAGTAGTTATGATATCTATGTCATTATGATTTTTCACAATTAGATAAATCCCCATTGGCACTATAAAAGTGGCTACAGAAAGAATAAAAACTCTAAAGGATACAAACCCCGGTCTAATTTTGGCTGTCATTGAGCTTGTAAAATTTCTATACTTATTTGCTGCACTTTCAAAATTCTTAAAAGATTTATTTGCATTTCCAAAAATTTTTACTTCCGGCATCCCTTTGACATATTCGCTTGTTGCAGAGTTGATATTATCAAGAATCTTAAAATTTTCATTCAGTCCTCCTGACTTGACAATTCTAACCATAATTGCAACTTGAATTGCTAATCCAATAGCAACAGTTCCAAGTGTTACAAAAGCTAATATAATATTCATTTTGAACATATATATTAGCATTACCAAAATGAGAACCAAGGTTGAAACAAGATTTGGCAGTTGATGAGAAAAATATCCCTCAATTTGGTTCATATCCGAACCTAAAATCTGTCTTATCTTAGCTTTGCTATTTCCTGTAAAAAAACCTAAAGGTAACGAACCAATATGCGATACTATTTTTTTCTTTAAATCGGTAATTAGCTTATACGAAAACTTATGGCATAAAATACTTCCGATATATGTAAAGATATATGCCATGATTACTGCTATAATTCCGTATAAAGAGTAAGTGATTATTATTGTATCCGAACTGTTTGTTGACAGTAGTATCTTGATAATATGGTATATAGCCACGATAGGAAAAATACTAAGAATCGTTCCGATGCAAACAAAGAAAATTCCCGCTATTAAACCTCCTTTTTTCGTATCACTGTAGGCAACAATATCTCCTATAGACCTCTTTTTTTCTTTCATAAGCTAATCTCCTTTTCTTGCCGAACGAGTTCGTTCAATGCCCCTAAAACGAAGACAAGGAAAACAATTTTACATGCTTTCCTTGTTCCAATAGATTATCGTATTTACTTTTAAATTTTATTATATCAGGTGAATATTTCACTGATAACATTAAACGCACACTCAGGACTATTCACCTCTTTTATTCCATTTATAGCATCACCATAGATTGTTCCGATTGCTCCATAAAGAATAAATGCAGCTATATTTCTCGCATTTTCTTCAGTAACACCTATGTGATTTTTTATCTTTTTCATCTCAATTCCTTCAATAATGAAATCAGCATAAGCCTCTACAAAACGTCCAATATAATGTGTTAACTCCCAAAGTCTATATGAATTATCCGCTATAGACTTATCTGCTGAAAAATCGAACCTTTGTGCAAATTGACTGATGTCATTTATAATAAGCTCCCTCAATGTTTTTATCCTTACTTCATAATCTATTTCCTTGTTTTTTAATATATCGACTTTCACTTTTAGTCTCTCTGAAAAATAACATTCCATGCAAGCTAAAAATATATCTTCTTTAGACTTAAAGTAATAATAAAACATCCCCGGAGCACCATTAACTTCTGAAAGAATGTCTCTTACTGAAACTTTTTCATATCCCCTCGACTCAAAAAGTTTAGTTGCCACTTCTATTAGTTCTCGCCTTCTCTCCTCCGGAGCTTTTGAAATTCTGTTTGCCAAATTATCACCACCAATCTTTTATTGACCGACACTCGTTCAATAACTATATATTAGCATAACCTAACTACAAAGTCAATCAACAATATGTTGTTGAACATCACTTACAAGTATTCCTACCTTTTTCAAAACCTTTAGTTTCTCCTGTTTCTCTAAGCATTATGCGTTTTAATTTGTCTTGCACGGTTTCAATTGCATTTTCATTAAAATGGACGGCAACCTCATAAGTTACTGTCCAATTTTCTTTATGGTCTTTGTTCCTGTATTCTGTTCATTTTTATTTTCGTGAATATAGTTTCCCTCCTGTTTATTGTAATAAAAAATGACGATTAGTGATTTTCTACAATCGTCATTTTTAAATATATATTTAATTCTTTTTTAATTATCAGAGTCTATTTCTTTAATCTTTTTCTCTATTTCTTCAATACTCGGTAAACTACTCTTGTATTCTGTTTCAAGTAATTTGACTAATCTCGTATTTGCTTATACCTATAGGCTGAAATATCTGTTCTAATGAATATTCGCAAACAACATCGTTTTTATCTTTGCAAATCAGAAGTCCAATAGTCGCATTATCTCTATCAGGTTTTAATTCTCTATTTACAGCCGTTACATAGAAATTAAGTTGTCCTAAGTGTTCCGGCTTAAACTTTTCTGATTTCAGCTCTATAACAATGTAAGAATGAAGCTTCAAATTGTAGAAAAGCAAATCAATATAAAAATCATCTCCATTTATGTTTAAGTGATATTCTTTGCCTATGTAGGCAAATCCCTCGTCAAATTCAAGCAAAAAATCAGAAATCTTGTCAACCAGTTATTTTTGTAATTCTCTCTCATCATATACTTCACGAATTGTAAGAAAGTCAAAATTATATGGATCTTTTAATGTCTGTCTTGCAAGGTCTGATTGTAAAGCAGGCAACCTTTTTTCAAAATTTGTTATAGATTTTCCTTCTCTTCTATATAATCCGCTTTCCATTTGATGCATAAGTATATTTCTGCTCTCTGCTTTTGGTTTTTTAAAATAAACTCTAATATGATTTTTAACTATCTTTTCAAAAGTTCTTATATGCCGATATAGCCTGTCTTTACAGGCGTTTTCGGCATTTTGTGTATCGAGAGATACTCACATAATTTCTTAAATCTGCTTGTGTTTTTGCCTTGAAAGGTAGTAAACGAAGTAGTAAAATATCTATTTCCCTTTAAGCCGTCAGCCTGAAAAATTCCGCCTGTGCACTATCAAATGTAGCATGTGCGTAATAGTTCAGGGTCATGGTAATGTTGGCATGTCCCATTAGATACTGTAAGGCTTTCGAATTCATTCCCGCATTTGCCATATTGGTGCAGAATGTGTGTCGCAGTGTATGGGGCGTTGTTACTGTCGGCAGAGGTTCCTTATGGCTCGAATTATACTTTTCTACAAGTTTACGAAACATAATATCATAGTTAATGCAATTTTGAGGTGTTTCGTTCCTTGTGAGAAAGAGGAAGCCTGTATAACCGTCAACCTTAAAAGTGCTTTTTCTTCGGCTTTGAATCACTCTCTGCAAGGCTTTAAGCACTCGGTCGCTCATGGGGATTTTGCGAATGCCGTTTTCCGTTTTCGGTGTTTCAACGCGATAGGACTTTTTACCGGAATACTGAAGCTGATGATCCACATTGATTGTCCGGTTCTCATGTAGACCTACCCATTGCCTGCGACGCTTTGATACCCTAAATGGCACTTACGCTCGGACTGTGGCTATAGGGGCGTATCATTATATATTTTGTGCTGTCATGGCTCGCAAGGTGCTACGCTTGCTTTACGGAAAAATGTTTCTCGCTCGGCTTCCGGGTAGGAAAGTGTCATGGCGCATTTTCCGCATAGTTAAAGCACAAAAGGAAAGTATCCGGTTTGCCCTATGATACGCCGCCGTTATCTTGCGGGTATGTTTGTCAAAGAACAGGCGGCAGATGATTCCTGCCTTGTCTGCGGAAAGGGGAACGCAGACAGCTACATTGTTAAATCTTGAAAATCAGGACAGCCTGCATAAGCTTTGAGCGAAGGCGATCTCGTATATCCTCATCTATGCCGTAATAGGTATTTCCCCGCTCATCACGGAGCTTTCTCATAGAAAGGTGTGCGATATAGCCAGCGTAATGTTGCACGACAATATTCATTGCCTGCGGCTCTCGTTTGGTTGCGACTATGATTACCGGATAAGGTAACAGGCCGTGTTCATCGTTTCCTGTTTTACCAACTTGGGTAAGTCATATGCATGTTCCTCCAAATAGCGTTTTAATAACTCAAAAGAGCTGGTACGCCGATACTGCACGGTACTTCTTGGAATCTGATAGAGTTCTGCAATTTCCGCATCACTCATATCAAAGAAGTAGTAGAGCAGGACGGCTCTGCGTTTTTCTTCCGGCAAGCTGTGGATCGCATCGGCAATCGTCTTTGCATCTCATTCTTTACCGCCTGCGAAAAAGGTTTGTTCTTCTTCACTGCCTGCAAAGAAATCTTCATGGGTATAAAGCTGATTTTCCTCTTTCGGTGTCAGGCCGGAAAAGTTAATTTCATGCTCCTGCCGCTTCCTAATGTCCCGATGGGCATTGATACTTTCATTTTTCAATGTTCGCTTGCAGAAGCCGTTAAATGCGCAGCGTATCTGCCATTCAGTCCGTTCAGGTTCATTCATGATATTCACCTCCTTTCGCAGCCGCGAAAGCGGGTAGAATTTCCCCTTTCGTAAACCCTCAACAACGGGCAGATGAAAACTGCCAAAAAAAAGCGAATATTTTTGAAAAAAAGTTTTTGCGGACGCAAAAAATCCCGACCGCATAAAGCAGCCGGGAACGGACATGAAAAGACTATTATATTGACAATATTTAACTGTTTATTGATATAGGCAAAGAAACATCCACTGAATAGAAACAGCCTTTTTTAATATGGAATTAGATTGATAGAAAATATATACGACGATACCTCCTTTGATGCCGCCAGGTCCTTAAAAAATGTTAACCTTAATACATCCTCTGTAATTCAATTTTTAAAAAGGAAAACAGCGGCTTTGATCTTTATTTCAAAACCGCTGTTAAGATAAGTCGATACTATTTTGAGCAAAACTATTTTGTTACTACAACAACGGTTTTTATTTCCCGTTAGAGTGGTAGATTTTGTTATTCTAATTGTTACTGTTACATCTGTATAAATCCACTTACAACGGCCGCTATACCAATTACAAGGCATATTAAGCCTGCAATAGTTATTCCCTTTCTTCCTTTTGACTTTCTGTTTACAAGAAAAAGAACAATCGCCAACATGATAAGTACAATTCCTATTCCCACACTAAACATATATAGCTCAGATGATATGCTTTCTAATCCATTATCTATTGCTGTTTCTATTGCTTTTTCCATCTACTCAACCTCCATAACTTCCACTTTTTTCATTAAAATGGCAGAAAACATTATCCCAATTAATATCATCACTGCCACGAATATATACATTGCTATCTTGCTTGAAGTTGTATTTGCAACGATATTACACATCAATGATGCAATGAGTACAGCTGAAACAATAGTGGTCGGAACAGATTTTTTTATAAACCCAATTCCTACAGCTATAATCCCTATACTTGCGGCGCTGAGTGACATAATGAGCGTAGTTTCAATTGCTTGAAACATAATAGAATATGTAAAATCTCCACTTACAAGATGTAAAAATTTTTCGCTCACACCGAATATAATAAAAATAAGAAAATTGCTTATAAACATTGCAATAACAGTAAAGACAAATACAATACAAAGTTTGGATAGCATGATTTTCTTCCTGTTTATAGGGTATGAAAAAAGTAAAATAGGGCGCTTCCCTGAATATTCCTCAATGATAATTTTTGAATATATAACAGCAGCCAATACACAAAATACCGTCATATTCAAAACACCGTACAAAGGAATAAGATTTTCATATCCCGAAAAAATTTTCATATCTGCATCATTTGTCTCTAACATAGGGGCATATGCGAAAAGGTATAGAAAGCCTAACATTATTACAGCAATAATAAGTGCGGAAATAACGTAAGTGCGAAAATTAGTTCTTCTTAATTCTAATCGAATGAGAGTTTTCATTTGTTCTCCCCTCCATTCATAATATCAATAAAATAGTCTTCAAGACCAGAGGGGCACTCTGCTTTGATTTTTGTCATTGAGACTTCTTTTACAATAGTTCCATTTACGATTACTCCGATTGTATCGGCTATATGCTCTATTTCCGTTAATATATGACTGGAAATCAATAAAGTCATGTTTTGATTTTTCACAAGTTCTATGAATAAATCTCGTATTTCTTTAATCCCCACAGGGTCAAGCCCGTTAATTGGTTCGTCTAAAATTAGCAACTTAGGCTTGTGAATAATCGCTCTTGCGATAGCAAGTCTTTGGCGCATACCTAAAGAAAAGGTGGAAACAGGTTGTTCATTTATGTTATTTAGACCTACACTTGACAATACAGAAGCTATATCGCTATTTGTTTTCCCCATATAAGCAAGATGAATTTTCAAATTTTCCATTGCCGATAGATGTTCATAAAAGATAGGTGTTTCAATAATTGTTCCAATTTCTGATAATATTTTGTTACGCTCAGAAGTTACACTCATACCTAAAACCTGTGCGTTGCCCATGGTTGGGGTAAGTAATCCAGATATTATCTTAAATAATGTTGTTTTTCCTGCCCCATTTGCACCTAAAAACCCGTAAATTGTTCCCTTTTCCACATGGATATTGCAATCTTTGAGGACTTCACGGCTAAGAAAAGTTTTCGTGATGTTTTCAGTTTTTACTGCTAAATTTATATTCATTTATTTTACTCTCCTTGAGGATACAGTCTATGTAGTAAATCTGTTGATTTTTGAATAATAGTATCAGTCAGCACATCTATTCCGATAGACATCATCATATTTTGTAAAAATTTCAAACGCAACAATAATTTATCAGCATTGCAACTAAAAACAGCAGGGTCGCACCATACATTTATTAATAGTAAAAAAACTTCCGCACATTCATCGGGGTAATCCGTGGCAAGTGAACCGTCTGATATGCCTTGCTTTATTATCTCTGAGATTAAATGTGAGTCTTTACAAACGCAGTCTTGCATATAAGCTAAAACAAATTCGGCACTTTTCATACGGGTATTCATCACATCATCTAAGTAGTGTGTCTCTTGACTATCAAGGTTTTTTTCCAAAATGGCTTGTAACTTTTCTTTTCCATTTAAGGAGTTCATTTCAGATAACCAGTTATTCATAGTTTCTTTGATAACTTGAGCTTTTTTTTCTGTAACAGCCTTAATAATTGCATCCTTGGACTGAAAATGATGATATATTGCTCCTTTTGATATTCCGGCAGTAGTGGCAATATCATTCATGCTTGTTTTGTCAAAGCCTTTTTCTAAAAATAATTTTGCCGAGACGGATAATATATCATCAATAGTTGATTGTGAGTTGTATTTTTTAGACATAGCAATCCTCCTAGTTAAAAACCGAACGGTCGGTTCTTAATTATTATATCTCTATTCGCTTATATTGTCAAGCTATAAAAGCAGCACGAAAAGCAAAGGGACATTCAATAAACGCATTAGCGAACGAGCTGAAAATATCTCCCCGATATTGCATCCATTGAGAACAGTGGACAGCGCCCAAGCTTACAACTCTTTTATGAGCCTGTCATTCTTTTAGATATTTCGGTAGACACATTCTTTTTTTTCCAATGAGGAAACAGACAAATTAACGCAGAGCAGATGGCTTGATAGCCTGCTCGAAGTCAGCAACAAGGGATCCCGAATAGTTACCGCTACTGCAAAAGAGGTTAAGGAAATCGAAACAAAGGGCAATGAACGCCCCCACACAACTTAATATGAAATTTGAACTGAGAAGCATTGTAATCTTTTTGAGATTGCAGCGTTTTCTATTTGTGAAAGTTGGCAAAATTCTTTTCTTCCTCCGGCGCTTCATAAAAGATATATCCGATCAGGGCACAGTAGAAAAGTCGTTCCGATTTCGTCCAGAAATCCTCAGCGGCTTTTTCGCCGTCGCCTTTTCTTTTGCTGCATACGGTTTCAAGAATCAGGTCAAGAATTTCATCAATGCGATCACGATCAAGGCGTTTTGTGTTTATGAGGTGTCCATACTCGATATTGTCCTTGATAAGTTCCTCATAGATTTTGTATGCATCTTTTTCTTCCTTTCCATTCTTTTCCGGTAATGGCTGCTAACTCAAAGGAGAGGGGTCAGGGGAAAGGATAGGAATGGAATAGGTATTTAATCCATTTTTATTTATTTTTTCTTTTTTTGATAGATCAGTTTTTTGTATATCTTTATTTAATTGCATTGGATTTTCCGACGTCGGCTTATTCGATGTTGGATTTTCCAATACCGGACTTTGCGGCTGTTCATAAATAGTATAGGTAATGGCTGTCATTTTTCCTTTCTCATCTCTGCCTTGCGCCCTTTCGATATATCCAGCCTTTTCAAGCTCCAAGACGGCAGTACGAATGGCATCGATACTTTCTTTGTTGATATGGGAAAGTCCTGCAAGGGTATAGTCCCAGTTTTCCGGAAGTGAAAGCATCTGTGAGAGCAAGCCCTTTGCTTTTAGCGTCAGTTCTTTGTTTCGCAGGTGGTGATTGCTCATAACGGGTATAGCCCTTGTTTTTTTCTACTCTGAAAACTGCCATGCTGATACTCCTTTCATTTTTTATTTGTTACGCAGTTAAAGGGCGATTTTGAGGAAAAAGGTATATTACCCTTACTTTGTCAAAACCGCCCTCTGAAAGCTTTGTATTTCAAGCCCTTATTTACTTCTATTTCGTAACATGGGCATGAAAAAAGCGGCATCTTATGCTTCCTTTGACAGAAGCGAAAGATCACCGCTTTTAGATTTCCTATTTAATTTTGATTCCCACAACATGCCTTATGGCATCTGTGGTAAAATACCTTTATTCGCAAGAGTTTTTACAGCACATCAAGGTTCTTTCCTCAAAAGTAGTAAATTGGTAGTAAATTCAACTTGTACTCTTGCAAATATCCTTGTATTTCAAGGAGTTTGAGGGTTAATTATTAAAGTTTGAGAGAAATATTTAAAAAAATATAAAAGGTATCAAAAAAATTATTGAAAATTTTATATAAAAATAAAATACTTCACGTCATAGCTCTTTGTAAAGTAAAGCCCCCTAGACGTCATCTCGAGCGTAGCCGAGAGATCTCCTAAAGCCCCGTGCTTGCAAACAAAAGCAGGTCTGACGTAGTCATTGCGTACAATGACTCTGGAGATTTCATAAAGCTCTTTGTCATTAAATTTTTTAAAAAATTTTTTCATTTCATAAATATTTCATTTTCATTTCATAAATATTTCATAAATCTAGTTTAAAATAGCTACTGTAAAGAAAATACTTTAAAATTTAAAAATAAATTAAAGTATTTTTTTGCTGATTAATCTAAATATAGTTAAGGAGGAATGATAAATTTCTAATTACTTAGAATTTAATGGGGACATCCTAAAAATATAAAATAAATTTGAGAGAGGGGAGCTGAATAGGACAGTGGTAAAAAATGCGATAGCATATGTTTTAAGAAAAAAGAATAGAACTTTTATAGTTTTTATTATTTTGACAGTAGTGCTTTCTTGCTTATATGCATGTTTAAATATTTTGAAATCAGGTACTAGCCTGGAGAAGTCTTTATATAAATCTTCAAATTCATCTTCAACGATAGCCAAAAAAGACAGTCAAGGATATTTTGATAAGAATGAATTTAAAGGAATAAATGATATAAAGGAAATTGAAGAAGTTGTTTCTCAATATGAAGGTCTGGCAAGATTGTCAAATACAAATGCTGTAGATAGTGGGCAACAAATCACTAGAGATGATATTCCAAGCTATTTAAAAAATGTTGTTTCAATACAAGCTACAAGCAATGTAAAAAGAAATGTTTTGTTTAACAGTGGAGTTTTTGCAATAAAAGAGGGAAGAAATATTGAAAAAAATGATAAAGACAAAATATTAGTTCATGAAGAGTTTGCTGAAAAGAACAAGTTAAAAGTAGGCGATAAAATTAGTTTAGAGTTTGTAGATCCAAATCAAACTGACAAGAGTAATAAGAAATATGAATTTGAAATTGTTGGAATTTTTTCAGGAAAGAAACAGGAAAAACAAACTGGATTAACTTCAGATTTGAGTGAAAATACAATGTTTACAGATTATGATTCTGCACAAAAGGCATTAAATGTTGAAGGAAATAAACAACTAGTAAATAAGTTGACATTTTTCTCGGGAACTCCTGAAAATATGGACGAGGCAATAAATAAGGTTAAAAAACTTAATGTCGATTGGGAAAAATCTTATACAGTTGATAAAGAGGCAAATGCCTTTAAAGATGCTCTTGAGTCATTAAATGGTGTTAAACATATTATAAGAATAATGACTTTTGCAATTATGATTGGTGGTTCTGTAGTTCTTTCATTGATATTGATACTATGGTTAAGAGAAAGAATTTACGAAATTGGAATTTTATTATCCATTGGGGTAAGTAAGTTTAAAATTGTAACTCAATTTATAATGGAATTAATATTTATATCACTTCCGGCAATTCTGGTATCTTTGATATTTGGAAATCTGGTAGTAAATCAAATTATTGGTGGGTTGATTAGTTCAGAGGATACGACATCAATTACATCTAATTTTGTAAGTAATGGATATAATATGAACAATTTAATAACTTTTGCACAAAGTTATGGAGTTTTAGTGCTAATTATTGTTTTATCAGTAGTTTTTGCATCAGGATTGATTTTAGTTAAGAAACCGAAAGAAATTTTATCACAAATTAGTTAGGAGGAAGTAAATGAATATATTAGAAATCAAAAATGTAACATATAGTTATGCGAATTCAAAAGAAAAAGTTTTATCATTAATAAATCAAGGATTTGAACTTGGGAAATTTTATGCAATTATCGGGAAATCCGGAACAGGAAAGTCAACATTACTTTCATTGTTAGCCGGATTGGATAAACCGAATAGCGGAGAAATTTTGTTCAAAGATGAAAATATAGAGAAAGCAGGTTATAGTAATCACAGAAAAAATAACATATCTCTTGTATTCCAAAACTATAATCTTATAGATTATTTATCACCATTGGAAAATATCAGATTGGTAAATAGTAAAGCATCTGAGGATATATTACTTGAATTGGGACTTGATAGAACTCAAGTAAGAAGAAATGTAATGAAGCTTTCAGGTGGGCAACAACAAAGAGTTGCTATTGCAAGAGCTTTAGTATCAGAAGCACCGGTTATTTTAGCGGATGAACCTACAGGTAACTTGGATGAAACTACAGCCGGAGAAATAATAGAAGTATTGAAGAAATTGGCTAAAGAAAGAAATAAATGTGTAATAGTAGTAACTCATAGTAAAGAAGTTGCAAGTGCAGCTGATACAATACTGGAACTTAATAATAAAAGATTAAAAGAAGTAACAAAAAATAAGTAGGAGGTAAGCGATGTTAAAAAATGCTTTTGCGTACGTAACTAGAAAGAGTTTAAAATCGTTAATTATATTATTAATTATCTTATCAATGTCAGCACTTAGCTTGATAAGTTTATCTATAAAAGATGCTACTAATAAGGCATCAGAAGAAACTTTTGGAAACATTACAAACAGTTTTACAATGGAAATTAATAGAAGAGTAAATCAAGGTACTGCCAGAGGTGGTGGTAATGTAAGAGGTCAAGATATCAAAAAAATTGTTGATTCCGGACATGTGGATAATTTTGTTAAGAGAATTAACAGTGTTGCCAACTTGGACGACAACTTAGATATTGTAGAAGCACCGGGTGCTTCACGAAACGAATCTGCAGAAAGAGCTAAAAACTTCAAAAGAGCAGTTATGTTAACAGGTGTAAACAGTTCTCAAAAAGAGACAAAATTTGTTTCAGGTGCATATAAATTAGTTGAAGGTGAACATTTAACTAGTGAAGATAAAAATAAAATTTTAATGCACAAAGATTTAGCTGCAAAGAATAATTTGAAAGTTGGAGACAAAATCAAATTAAAATCAAATGTTTACGATGCGGATAATGAAAAGAAAGCAAATGAAACTGTTGAAGTAGAAATTAAAGGGCTTTTTGACGGACATGGAAAAAGTGCAGTAACTTATTCACAAGAACTTTATGAAAACACTTTAATTACAGATGTTCATACAGCAGCTAAAGTTTATGGAAATACTGAAGATACAGCAACATATCAAGATGCAACATTCTTTGTAAAAGGTAACAGAAATTTAGATCAAGTAATAAAAGATCTTAAAAAATTGGATATTAACTGGAGATCATATAATTTAATTAAGAGTTCTTCAAACTTCCCTGCATTACAAAAATCTATTTCCGGAATATATTCAATTGCAAATCAATTATTTGCGGGTTCTCTAATATTCGCAGGCATAGTAGTTACATTATTGTTATTCTTATGGATGAATGCCAGAAAGAAAGAAATTGCAGTATTGTTATCAATAGGAATTTCTAAAACTAAGATATTTGGACAATTTGCCATTGAGTTGCTTTTCGTTGCAATACCGGCATTTATAGGTTCATATTTCTTAGCAGGTTATACAGGAAAAATACTTGGAAACAGCATATTGAAGAAAGTTACAGGAAGTATTGCGAAACAAATTGCAAGACAGTCAGCATCAACAAAATTGGGTGGTGGAGCTGAGGTTGACGGATTTAATAAGACACTTACAAGTTTAGATGTTAATATTAATCCAAAAGCTCTCCTTTATGTAGTATTGTTTATGACAATAGTACTTGCAATCGCGTTAATAATATCTTCTTCAAATATTTTAAGAAAGAAACCAAAAGACTTATTAATCGATACAAAATAGTTTTTTTAGATATGGGGGTACTTCGTAATTGTTGTACGAGAACGAAAATTATCGGTGTATATACATCGATAATTTTCGCCTTTTATGGTATACTATATTTTGGGTAATATTTAATATAAATATGGCAAAATTTAGTTTTATATAAGAGGAGGACCTTATGAAAATACTTGTTGTTGAGGACGACCAATTTATCAGAGAGGGAATTTCTGAATATTTATCCGAATTCGGTTATGAGATTATTCAAGCAAAAGATGGGCAGGAAGCTCTAATAAATTTTAATAACAATGATATTAATTTGGTAATTTTAGATATTCAAATTCCATTTCTAAACGGATTGGAAGTCTTAAAAGAAATCAGAAAAAAAAGTAAATTACCTGTCCTCATGTTGACAGCATTTAATGATGAAGAATACAAAATAAATGCCTTTTCAAGTTTGGCAGATGGTTATATGGAAAAGCCGTTTTCGTTACCGGTTTTAAAAGTTAGGATTGATTCTTTGATTAAAAGGCATTATAGTGGTCAAGAAAAATTTGAATATAAAGATGCTGAAGTTAATTTCACAAGTTACACAGCCAAGTACAATGGCGAGGATGTGGATATAAATGCAAAAGAACTTGAAATATTAAAATATTTATTGGAAAATGAAGGACATGCTTTGACTAGAGCACAGATAATAGATAATGTGTGGAAAGAAACGGATGAAATTCCTTTTGATAGAGTTATAGATGTATATATAAAAGAATTGAGGAAAAAGCTGGGATTAGATTGTATTGTAACAATCAGGAACGTAGGTTATAAACTGGAGAGAAAATGAAGAATTTAAAAATATTTCCAAAAATGTTTCTACAGACATTTGGAATTCTTGGAACTGTAATTGTTTTAATACATTTGCTGGTATTTTTTATTTTCCCGAGAACTTACTTGGAAACGAGAAAGCAGGAGCTTTATGCAAAAGCGGATGAAATTTCCAATAGTATTCAAGGAAAAGATAGGAAATTTGTCGAACAGTCTTTGGAATTTTATTCTAAAAGCAGTGATATAAAAGCACTCATAAAAGGACAAACCGGAGATGATGAACTGCAAGTTGGCGATGACCTTAATGTCAATTTAAAGAGCGGTAATAATTCTTTAATCATTGAAGAGCGAGAAATAGAATTAAAAAATGGAGAAAAAATCTCCATACAGTTTATTTCCACTGCAGACATGAAAAAAGATGCAAAAGAATTGAGTTTTAAATTCTTACCATATTCATTATTTATATCTTTCATTTTTTCTATTATAGTTTCTCTTATCTATGCAAAGGCGATAACTAATAATATAAATGAAATAAAAAATGCTACAAAAAAGATGATGCGATTAGATAGAACGGCTTATTTGAAAATTAATTCTACTAATGAAGTCGGCGAATTAAAAGAACAGATTAACGATTTGTATAACACTCTTTTAAAATTGATAGATGACTTAGAACTTAAAAATGAAGAAATCATAAAACTTGAAAAACTAAAATACGATTTTTTCAGAGGTACATCTCATGAGCTAAAAACACCTCTTGCAAGTCTAAAAATAATATTGGAAAATATGAAATACAATATTGGAAAATATAAAAATAGAGATTTGTATATTGAAAATTGTATTGAAATAGTTGATCATTTGACAAGAAGCATTTCACAAATGTTATCAGTTTCTTCTTTTGAACATTTAAAAGACGATGAAGAAATAATAGTTGTTAATGATATATTGGAAGATGTATTGAAACAGTATATGTTACTTGCAAATCACAAAAACATAAAAGTCAATAATTATTTGAAAAATGAAAAAATCTATATAGGAATGACAGCTCTTAAAATTGTACTATCCAATTTGGTAAATAATGCAGTCAAATATTCTGATGAAGGCGGTGTAATAAACATCGGGACAAAAGATGATTGGCTTTATATTGAAAATTCCTACAAGAATAATAAAGATTTAGATATAAATAAAATATTTGAAATAAATTTCAACCTAAACAAAGAAAATAGTAATGGTTTAGGATTATACATTGTAAAAAACATCTTATTAAACTACGGAATAAAATATAAAGTAGAAAAAAACGAAATAGGAATTGTATTTTTAATTGAATTATCCGGCAATATGGATAAATAAATATTTTAGTAAATTTTTATAATAATAAAGAAAAATAGAATTATATATGAAATTAGGAGAGAAATATGAAGAATTTATTAAAAATTATTTCAAAAAAAAGACATAACGGAAATAAAAAGCCCAAATGGAATATGAGAAAATTATCAATAGGTTTAGTTTCTTGTTTACTTGGGTTTAGTATGCTCATTAATTCGGGGGCAAATGTATATGCAAAAGAAGTTTTGAATGAAAATGATAAGGCTAACATGAGAGATTCAGGCAAAAAAGTTGAAGATTCTACTGGAACAAAAAATTCTAAATTGCCTAAAGATAAAAAATTGACAATAGATGAAAAAAGCAAAGATTTAATAACAGGTAAAAAAGAGAAAAAGTTAGATACTGATAAAAAAGAAAAAGCAACAATTACACATCCGTATAAGACGAATGAAAAAACGTCTGTGAATAAATTAGTTGAAGAGAAAAATAATAAGATAAAGACTGCGACACCTACGAATCTTAAACAAGATTATGATGATATTACAAGTAAAGAAGTAATTGTAGGAAAAGCACCTGCAAACTCAGATATTAAGTTAAAAAATAGTAAAGGCACTGTTTTAGCGACTACAAAAGCAAAAACTGACGGAACATTCTCAATTACAATTCCAAATACAGTGAAACATGGAGATAAACTTACTGTTACTGCGACTGAAAACGGAAAGGCAGAAAGTGATAATTCAAAAGAGGTTATAATTGATAAGTTAGCGCCTACAGCTCCTGCTGTAGAGGATATATATGAAGAAGATAAGGAAATTACAATAAATCTTCCAAATGATGTGGAAGCCGGAGATAAGATAAGAATTTGGTTACCTGACGATAAGTATGTTGAAGTTGATTTGACAAGTGAAATAGTTGCTGCCAAAAAAGCTAAAATAGGTATTCCTCAAGGAACAGCATTGAAAAAAGATAAACAAATTACTGTTCAACTTATGGATAAAGTAGGTAATACAAGTGATGTTGTCGCAAAAAATATTAAAGAAAGAAAATCTAAAAAAGAAAAAACTGCTATTCCTACTGATGTCAAACAAGATTATGATGATAATACAGGTAAACGAGTAATAACGGGTAAAGCACCGGCTAATTCAGAAGTTAAATTAAAAGATGATAAAGGAAATGTAATAGGAACTGCAATCACAAAATCTGACGGAATATTTTCAATTCCAATTCCTAATACAGTAAAAGATGGAGATAAAGTTACTGTTACTGCGACTGAGATAGGAAAGTCGGAAAGCGAAAAGTCAAATGAAGTTGTTATAGATTTAAAAGATCCTTCAGATCCTACTGTAGAAGATGTGCATGTAGGAGATAAAGATGTTACTGTAAATCTTCCAAATGGTGTAGAAGTTGGAGATAAAGTAAGAATTACTTTTCCAAATGGTAATCGTGTCGAAGTCGATATAACAGCTGAAATGATTGCTGCTAAAAAAGCTAAAGTAGGTGTTCCGGAAGGTATAACTTTAAATAAAGATGAACAAGTTGAAGCTCAACTTATGGATAAAGCAGGTAATACAAGTAATGTTGTTGTAACAAAAGTTAAAGAAAAAGAATTTGACAAAGAAAAGATAGCGAAGGTAGAAATAAAAACACTGCCAACAAAGACGAAATATACAGAAGGCGAAAAATTTGATCCTGCAGGAATGGTAGTAACATTGACAGATGAAAACGGAAAGAAAGTTGATGTACCAGCAGAAAAATTTGCTGAATATGGAATAACAGTACCGACAGAAAACCTAACAAAAGATCAAACAAAAGTCGAAGTAAAGGTAAAAGACAAGAAGGCGGAACAACCTATCACAGTTACACCAAAGGTAAGTAAAACTGAAATGCCTGTTATAAATAATGCAAAAGCAGGGGATAAAAAAATAACAGGTACTGCAGAGCCTGGAGCAACTTTGACAGTAACCACTCCGGAAGGGGTAAAAACTGTTGTAGCAGGGGCTGACGGAAAATGGGAAATTACTTTGGGAACCCCATTAGCTGAAGGCAATGTTATTAAAGCCGTTGCAAAAGTAAATGGCAAAGGGGCTAGTAATGAAGCTTCCATAACTGTTGGAAAGGCAAAACCAATAGCAGATCAAGTAACACCTGAAGTACCTAAAGAAAAGACACCGGTTGAAAATCCATCAAACTTAACAAAAGAAGAAAAAGAAACAGTTAAGAAAAAGTTGGAAAAAGCAAATAAAGGAAACTTTCCAAAAGGAACAAAGATTGAAATAGGAACAGACGGGACAGCGACAATCACATATTCTGATAATTCACAAGACAAGATAAAGGGAAGTGATTTGGTTGTTAAGAAAAAAATAATTTCAAACAAACCGACAAATAAAAAACTTCCAAAAACTTCAATTACAGGAACAAGCTTGAGTGGAGTAATTATTGGTTTAGCTGGAATTGGAATGTCTATATTAAAGAAAAAGAAGAGATAAGATTAAGATTTTACTAAAAATAGAATATTTAGAGATAAAATAAATTATGAAATATCTTAATTCAATAACTAAGGTTGAGGAATAATATCCTCAGCCTTTTGTTGTGCAAAAAAGTAGTGTATCAAAAATTTCTTTGAGATACACTACTTTTAAAAACATTAAAATTATTCTATTATTTCATAATTTTGTTTTAATAATTTTTTTCTTATTACTAAGTAGCAACAGATATGTGCTGTGGTTGTCAATGCCCATGAAATCGGATAAGAAATGTAAAGTGATTCCTGTGTTCTATAAATTTGAAATATAGTAAATATCCAAATTACTCTAAATAGACAAGCACCTGTCAAGGAAATCACCATTGGTAAAATGGAATATCCCATTCCTCTTAAAGAACCGACTGTTACGTCCATTAGTCCGCACAGTAGATAAGTTGCTGAAACAATTTTCATTCTGTTAAGCCCATACATAATAACTTCCGGATTATCAGTGAAAATTCCAAGTAGAATATTTCCCAAAGAATATGCACCAACCCCTAGCACAAGACCAACTACTGTAACAATTCCAAGACCTTGTAATAAAATTTTATCTATTCTATGATATTTTTTAGCTCCCATATTTTGACTTGTAAAACTCAATGTTGATTGATAAATTGAATTCATTGACATATATACAAAGCCTTCAATATTTATCGCTGCTGTATTTCCTGCAATTACTAACTTTCCAAAGGTATTTATAGAAGATTGAATTAACACATTTGATATGCTAAATACAATACCTTGAAGTCCAGCTGGAAGTCCTATTCTTAAAATACTAATAACTTTATCTTTTTGTAATTTTATTTTTCTTAAATTCAGATGCATATAACCTACATTTTTTGTTAAAAATAATATCATCATAATAGCTGAAACATATTGAGAAATTATTGTTGCTATTGCAACTCCTGCAACACTCATATTTAGTACTATAACAAAAAATAAATTCAAAAAAACATTCAAAATACCTGAAACTATTAGAAAGAAAAGAGGTCTTTTTGTATCTCCAATGGATCTTAAAAGTGCCGCTCCGAAATTATAAATGGCAGCTGCGGGACTTCCTAAGAAGATTATTCTCATATAAATTGCTGATAAATCAATAATTTCATCAGGTGTTCCCATTAGATGTAACATAGGTCTTGAAGCGATAAGTCCTACAAAAAGTAAAATTGTTCCAGAAATAATTGAAAGTCCGATTGCGTTGTGAACAGTATCGGATGCATTTTTATAGTCTCTTGCACCGCAATATTTTCCCATTGTTACACTGATTCCCATAGAAATTCCGATTAATAAACTTACGAGTAAATTTATTAGTGAAGAAGTCGCACCAACTCCTGCAAGTGCAGTACTTCCGGCGTAACGTCCAACAACTATTATATCTATTGTATTAAAAAGTAATTGAAAAATACTTGTAAAGATAATTGGAATTGAAAAAAATATCATTTTTTTTAAGGTTTTTCCATTTATCATGTCTATTTCATTATTTTTAACCATTATATCCTCCATAAAAATATCTAAAATTATTTTAAAATCATAACATATATTCAAAAGTTTTGCAATAAAAAATATCGAGCTATTTTTTTGTATTTAATTTAGTGTATATTTTTGATATTCAATTATAATCAATTTAATATATGAATTAGATTTCGTTGGAAAATTTGTGTTTTCAGTCTATATGAAGTACATATGTGATATTAAGTTTTTTATTTAATAAGCCATATGATAAAACTATATTGTCTCACATATATAAATAGAAAAAAATTAATGAAAGTGATATAATAAAAAAGAATAGAAAAGTAGAAATAGTACATAATTGTTGATAGTTATATGATAATTAGAAATGTTCATAGTATTACAATTATTACAATACTAAATAAAAAAATTGATAGGAGTTTTATAAGGAGAATATATTATGAATAGTGGAATATCTATCGGTAAAGGCATTTTATGGGTATTAGTTTGGTTTGGATTTATGTTTATATATACTGCTCTTGATATTGTGATATGGAGAAAAATTGCTCCGAATTACAGTAGAATTTTGAATATAATAACTGTTGCATTGAGCATGGTTGTATTTTTTGTTTTATTAGAAAGAAAAGAGAATTTCAAACTTAATTTACTAGAAAATATTTCTATTCAAGGAATAGTAATAGCTATATGTTGTTCAGTATTATTCTATCTTCTTTTAGATAAAGGATTAGATCCTATATTTGAAAGTATTTTTCCATCGAGTAAAGAAAATTATCAACAGACAATTCAATCAATAATTTCCTCACCTATTGTAAGCCTAATTGATTTTTGTATATTTGCACCTATTCTTGAAGAATTTTTAATGAGGGGATTTATACTCAACGGTTTATACGCAAATTATGGAATTATTGTTGCTTTACTTATATCTTCGATACTGTTTGCATTATTACACTTTAATATTGCTCAAATAATTCCTTCATTTATTTGTGGAATAATATTAGGTTTGATTTATTTATATACAGGTTCAATACTTTCCTGTATATTTGCTCATATGGGATATAATTTTATATCATATATTATGATAATTTTACCCATTTACAATAAGTAGTTTGTTGTAATGATAATTTTATTATAATCAATAATCTTCTTTACTACATAAAAATATCCACATAAAAAATATTCCCAAGTTTTCAATTTGGATATAATCGACTTTAGGAATATTTATAAGACTATTTACTTTTATATTTAATCAACTTTCTCTGTTTTATGAAATTTTCATACTCATTGTATTAATACTACAACAACTCCGTCAAACCTACTTTTATTTACAGGTAAACAAAGTTAGGGCTAGATTCACTTAGTTTCGCTTTGCTCGACTACGGTCAAGATGACGTGTTAGGAGATTTGCTTTACAAATAATATAACGTGAAATTTTTTACTTATTATAAGTTTTAAAATATTTGAAGTTTATTTACTTTTAACGTCTAGCTCTTAATCGAAGATTTCTCCTTATACGTCATCTTGAGCGAAGTGAAACGAAGTCGAAAGATCTCACACTTTTGTTGAAAACAAAAGTGAATGTATCGCAGATACATTAGCTATGGAAGTCTCTTAACTTTAATTGTGATACAATCTACTAAAAATATTTTTTGCATAATTACAGGGATTTATGAGATCTCCAGAGTCATTGTATCAATACTACAATGACTTAGTCAGACCTACTTTTGTTTACAGGCAAATAAAGTTAGGGCTAGATTCACTTAATTTCACTTTGCTCAACTACGGTCGAGATGACGTGTTAGGAAATTTGCTTTACAAATAATATGGCGTAAATATTTTTCTAATTAAATTTTCTATCGTACAATAATGACGCATTTAAAATTACGAGTATTGAGCCAAGATTATGTACTATTGCACCAACTAATGGATTTAAAACTCCAAGCACTGATAAAATTACTGCTATAAAGTTAATTAAAAGTGATATTATGATGTTGAATTTTATCGTCTTAACTGTTGCATTGGCGAGTTTTTTTAGATAAACTATTTTTGAAACATCATGTCCCATTAGTACAATATTAGCACTTTCGATTGAAATGTCGCTTCCTGTTTTTCCCATTGCAACCGAAACATCTGCAAGTTTAAGAGCGGGAGCGTCGTTGATTCCGTCTCCAATCATACAAACGACATTATTTTCTTTTAGATTTTTTATATTTTCAAACTTTTCTTCGGGAGAAAGTTCGGCCTTTACTTCTGTTATTCCAACTTTGTCTGAAAAGTATTTTGCAGTTAAAAGATTGTCTCCAGTTAGAAGTAGTGGCTCAATTTCAAAGCTTTTTAAATTTTCTACCATTTCTTTAGCATTTTCTCTTAGAGTGTCTGATAGAGTTACGATTGATAAAACTTCTTTTTCATCTCCAAAAAGAATTATATTTTTAGCTTCATTTGAGTATTTTTCAATTTTTTCTTTTATATTGTCTTTGACATTTATATTATTTTCTCTAAAGTATTTTTCATTTCCGCAAAAATATTTATTTCCTAAAATCTCTCCTTCAACTCCTCTTGCAATTTTCATTTTAAAATTTTCAACATTTTCTTTTTTTATATTTTTTTCATCTAAATATTCTGTTACTGATTTTGCAATAGGATGCTCGCTTTTTGATTCTAAACTTGAGATTAAGGACATTATTTTTTCATCGGAAAACTCTGAAAAATTTTCTATATCATTTACATTTAACTTTCCATAAGTTAAAGTTCCAGTTTTGTCAAAGGCTATTTTATTAACTTTTGCTAGTTTTTCAAGGGCATTAAATGTTTTTATTATAACACCATGTTTACTTGCTTGACCGATTGAAGCCATAACAGCAGTTGGAGTTGATAAGAATAGGGCACAAGGACAAAATACAACTAAAACCGTAACTGCTCTATTTATTGAAGTGTATAAATCAAAATTAGATAACATCATTATTGCAAAAGTTGCAATTGCAATTAAAAGTGCAGTCGGAACGAGTTTAACTGCAAGTCTGTCAATTACTGTTTGCATAGGAGTTTGTTCTTTTTCTGCTCTTTCAACCAAGTCGATAAATTTTTGTAAGGAAGAATTTTCAACATCTTTTGCTACAATGTCAATACTTCCAAAACAGTTCATAGAACCACAGAAGACTTCGTCTCCAACAGTTTTATCTACAGGTAAACTTTCTCCTGTTAGAATTGATTGATCAATAGAAGAAAAACCCTCTTTTATAATTCCATCAACTGAAATTATTTCCCCAGGCATAACTCTGATTATATCTCCATTTTCAATTTCTTCAATCGGAACTTCTTTAACAGTATAAGAATCATTAGTTTTAATAAGTTTCTTTGCTTTTTTTGGAGCGGAAGAAATTAAATCATTAAGACCTTTTTTGGCTCTGTCAACTGTATAGTCTTCTAAAAGTTCTCCGATTGCCATAAGAATTGCGATTTCAGCTGCTGCAAAATATTCTCCAACAAATACGGATGCGATTACTGCAATTGTGATTAAAAGTGAATTTTTTATTTTAAATTTTACTATATTTTTAATAGCCCCAACTAAAAAAGGGAAAGCAGATATAACAATACTTATCCATACCGGTTTAAATGCAGTTTCTATCTTTAAAAGATTTAAGACAACATTTAGTATAAAAAACACTATTGAAATGATAGTAAAGTGTAAACCACTGAATAATTTTGAAATTTTATTTATCATAAGTCCTCCTTGATTTTTTCTGTTTATAATGCTACAATTAATTTAATAACGAACACTTTGTTTGATTTAATTGTATCACTATAGATATTATATATCAATAAGCAATTAATTAAAATAGTAATACTTTGAACATTTTTTTAAAAATGTATGGAGGATTTTATGAATAGACAACAAATTAAAACCAGAAAAGCAATTTTTATGGCTTTTACAGAGCTTTTATCCAAGAAAAATTATAATAAAATAACAGTCCAGGAAATAATAGACCTTGCAGATATAGGCAGAAGTACTTTTTATTCTCATTTTGAAACTAAAGATGACTTGTTAAAAGAAATTTGTCGTGAGTTGTTTGAACATATATTTTCTAATGATTTAAGTAGAGAATGTTCAAAAATTTTTGAAAATTCAAACAAAAATCCTAAAATTTTAATTACACATATACTTTATCATTTAAAGGAAAATAAGGAAGAGTTTATAAAGGTTTTAAGTTGTGAAAGTAATGACTTGTTTTTGGGATATTTCAAAACATATCTGTACAAAGTGATTGATGAATATATTTTTATCGATAATACAGGAGATGAAAAGTTTAAAAGATTTTTAAAAAATCATATTTGCTGTACATTTGTGGAAACAATAAAATGGTGGATAAAAAATCAAATGGAAGAAAGTCCTAAGCAAATTGCAGATTATTTTTTTAGAGTAGTAGATCCTATAATTTAGTATATAATAGTTTGAGAAATTAGCTAAAATATGATAAAATAAATACGACTTTGCGTATTATGATAAATTAATATTTGTTTTATCATAATTATATATTGATTATCAGGGGGAAATTATGAAGTGTATAATGTTTGATATGGACGGAACTTTAATTGATTCTATTGGTGGATGGTTTGGAAGTTGTTCATATTTTCTTAAAGAGATGAATTTAGAAGAAACAGATGAGCTAAAAGAAATGTTTAAAGGAAAAAAACTTTATGCAAGAGGAATTGCAATAGGAAAATATTATAATCTCGATTTAACTCCGGATGAAATTTATGCCAAAAATTTAAAATATGTAAAAGAGGGATACGACGAAATTTACGGAGCAAAAGATAATGTGATGAATGCTCTGGATTATCTTAAAGAAAAAGGTTATAAGATTTCTTTGAATACTGCTACAAATATTGGACTTTGTAAAAATTGCTTGGAAAGAACAGGACTTATGAAGTATTTTGACTATATTCAAACTTGTGATGATTGTGGATATTTAAAAGATGATGAAAGATATTATGATTGGGCAATAAAAAAACATAATGAAGATGTTGATGATATTATATTCTTTGATGATACTGAAGCTCCATTAAAAACTGCAAGAAAAAGGGGAATTAAAACAGTTTTGGTTTATGAACCTTTGACAAATGGAGAGTATTTTGAAACTACAACAGATTTTGACTATAAAATGGATACAATTTCTGTTGAAAACTTGAAAAGAATAGGACTTTAAATAAAATTATAATGGAAAAAGAGCTATGTTGTGAAAATTTAACATAGCTCTTTTTGTCTAATCTTGATAATTCTCTAAATTATTTTAAATAATTATCAAACCATTCTAATATTTCTTTTAATCTTCTTATTCTATGCATTGGTTTACCACTTCTTGAAAGTTCATGATTTTCACCTTTGAACATAACAAGTCTTGCAGGTACATCATGATATTTTAATGCAGAGAACATTTGAATTCCCTCAGGTATCCAACATCTATAATCTTCATCTGAATGGATGAAAAGTGTTGGAGTTTGTGCCTTATTTGCATATTTAAGTGGAGAATGATACCACAATTTTTCGTAATTATTCCAAGGTGTTGCAGAAATTTGGTCGTCAATGAAATAATATCCGATGTCTGTAAGTAAAAATTCAGAAGTCATATTTGAAATTGAACGTTGTGAACAAGCAGCCTTAAATCTGTTTGTATGTCCGATTGCCCAATTAGTCATGAAACCACCGTAACTTCCACCCATAATTGCCAACTTTTCTTCATCAAGTGCAGGGTAGTTTTTAATTACAGCATCTGTAAATTTCATTAAGTCATCAAAATCAATTTCTCCATATTTGCCACGAATATCTGCAAATTCTTTTCCTCTACCGTCAGATCCTCTAGGATTTGTGAAAAATACAAAATATCCATTATTTGCTAAAAACTGCATTTCGTGATGGAATACTTTTCCGAAAACTGTCTTAGGGCCTCCGTGAACATGAAGTACACCGGGATATTTTTTGTTTGGATCATAGTCAACAGGTTTCATAACATATCCTATAAATCCAATTCCATCATTTGTAAAGTTGATTTCTTCAATTTCTGAAAGTGAATATTCTGTTGTATCATTGTGGAAAGAAATTCTATTTTCTTCTTCCATAGAAATTTCATAAATATCTTGCAAATTGGAATCTTTTAGTGCAACAGCATAAATTTTTCCATCTTTTGAAATATCGATACAATCGATAGAACCTGATTTTTCATTTAATCTTTCAAGATTTCCATTTTTATCAATTCTATAAATATATGAACTATTTACCTCAGTATTTATGAAGTACATAAATCCTTCTTTTACTAGAATACCTTTTCCACCTGTTAATCTCATATCTGTTCCGACAGAGTTATTCATACACATATCAAAATTGTCATTTACAATTTTTTCAAAGGATTTTTCTTTGATATTTATGATGTAGATATTTGAATTTTCATTTATACCATATTCTTTCATATCTGTTGCTACGGTTATAATATTTTCAGAATCAATAAAGTTTGCATAAGCAAAAGAAAAATCTTTTGCTAGAAGGTCAACTGTTTTAGTTTTGATATCTAAAATTTTAACCTCATTTACAAGAGGCATTTTTCCCGTAAAAGTTGTGGAAATAAAAACAGCCTTAGTTTTATCTTCATTTAATTCCAAACCATAAATATCAGTGATATCATCACTTAATGGAATAAATTCAGAAGTCTTTTTGTTGAAATGATAAAGTCTGCTTCTATCTTCATTTGTAAAACCAATATTATTTCCCCAGAAAGGAATTTCAGTTGCAACTAAGTAATCCTTAGAATCATCATAAGTTTTTTCTTTATTTTCTTTTTTATCTTCTTCTTTTTTAGATTCTTTTTCTATTTTTTCCAATTCTTTTGTTCTGTTGAAATTAGCTAAAACTAAAAATTCATCGTCATTTATTTGTTTTATTGTATTTACCAAAGCAGGAACAGTAAAGTCTAAAACGGCTTCTCCACCGGAAGTACATATTTTGTAAAATTTAGTTGTATCAGACTCGTCTTTTTTACCTTCTCTATCACCTGCAAAGAGAATAGAACCGTCTAAAAGTTCAATGAAAGAACTTTCCTTAGCACCATTAGTAAAAACAAAGGACTTTTTAGTTTCCAAATCCATTTTATAAAGTCTATGTTCATAAGAATTTTTTTCTAAATTCATATTAGAAACACTATAGAATAGATTTTTTTCGTTTTTACTTAAATGTAAATTTCCCAAAAACTTAAAGTTTTTAAACTCATCAATTTTAATACTTTTCATATTGCCTCCTTAAACAACAATTTACAAGGATTATCTTATTGAAATTCCCTTGCAATTTGATTATACTACAAAAACAAAAAAATTACAAAAAATAATTTTTGATAAATACTAATTATATGATAAAATATTTATATTAAATGAAACTAAAAAAATGGAGAATATTATGGAAATTAGAAGATTGATTGATACAGATGTTAAAGAGTTTTATAATTGTCTTAAAATTATTGACAGCGAAACAGATTTTATGATGTTTGAACCTGATGAAAGAGTTTGGAATGATGAAAGACTTGCAAAAAATTTAAAAGATGAAAATAATTTATTTTTAGGAGTGATAGAGGACGGAAAAATAGTAGGATTTTTATCTGCTAAGAGGGGTGTTTTTAGAAGAATAAGACATACTGCTTATGTAGTAATTGGGATACAAAAAAATTACTGTAATAGAAAAATAGGAACAAAACTATTTCAAATGCTTGATAATTGGGCAGTTAAAAACAAAATTATAAGACTAGAGTTGACAGTTGAATGTGAAAATGTATCTGCAATAAAATTATATGAAAAAAGCGGATTTACTATTGAAGGAATAAAGAAAAAAACAATGTATGTAAATGGGAAATATGTAGATGAGTATATGATGTCAAAAATATTTTAATGGAGCGAATATGAAAATAGGACTAGTTTCTTACGAATTTAACAATGGGAAAATTGAATATAATATTGAAAAAATAGAAAAGGCGATTATCTCTTCTAATGGAAGTGCTGATTTACTTTGTTTTGGAGAAACTTTTTTGCAAGGCTTTGACTCACTTTCTTGGAATTATGAAATAGATAAAAATATTGCAATTACAAAAGAGTCTGTAACTATGGATAAACTAAAAAATCTTAGTGAAAAATATAATATTGATCTTGGTATCGGATATATCGAAAGAGAAAGAGAGCAAATTTTCTCTTCTTTTGTAGTAATTGAAAAAGGAAAAATAATTCACAACTATAGAAGGATTACTAAAAACTGGAAAGAATATTTAATTACTGATGAACACTATTGTGAGGGAGAGACTTCAGAAACTTTTATCTATAAGAATACAGAATTTAAAATTGCACTATGCGGAGATATGTGGATTTGCCCCGAAAAATTTAAAACAAATGGAATTTTACTTTGGCCTGTTTATTGTAATTTCTCAAAAGATGAATGGGAAAATACTGAACAATCCAATTATGCTAAGCAATCTAAATTAGTATCGGATAATGTGCTTTTAGTAAATTCAATCACAAAAGACGAGCCAATAAGCATTGGTGGGGCATATTATTTTAAAAACGGAAAAATTGAAAAGAGTTTAGAATTGAATAAAGAAGATATTTTAATCGTTGAGATATAATAAATATTCTAAAATTTAGAAAAAGAGCTGACTAGAGGTTTTAACCTCAAAATCTGCTCTTTTTTTGTTCTAAATAGATAAGTTTATTTATCCTTTGGATTATTAATTTTGTTAAGTTCAGAAATATAATCTAGTCCAAAAATTTCTATTTCGTTCAAAACTTTCTGAAATTTAGTACCTAATTTACTTAAAGAGTATTCAACATGAGGAGGTACTTCAGCAAAAACTTTTCTTTTGATTAATTTATCTTGTTCTAATTGACGCAATTGCCTTGTTAAAACAGTTCGAGTAACTTCAGGAATTAATCTTTCAAGTTCATTAAATCTTTTAGTACCTGTACTTAAATGATATAAAACTACAATTGCCCATTTTCCTTGTAAAACCTTCTGAGTAGTAACATAAGGGCATTTATCATAAATAGTTGACATAAAAACCTCCTTAACATGTGTTATAGTATCGAATCAGATACTATGTATTATAAATGTTCGTACTTTTAAAGTCAAGACTTAAAAAGTATAATAATAGTAAGAGGAGATTCAATCCTCAAAAAGAAAGGAGATTGGCTATGAAAAGTGAAATTATGAAAGTATACAATGCTTATACAGAAGCATTATTGAAGGGAGATTTTAAATCGGTTTTTGAAACAATGTCTGATAATATTGTATGGCATATGGGAGAAGAAGGTCCACTTTCAGGAATTGTTAAAGGAAAAGAGGCATTGGGAGAACGTTTAGGAGAATTTACCAAAAGAAGCAATGGGACATTTAGAGTAATTACAAATTGGGCTGCAAGTAATGATTGCTTTGTTGTTGCAAGTGTTGTTTCTTTAGCTGAAAAAGAAGATGAAAAACTAAATGACCCTGGTATTGATTTATTTAGAATAGAGAATGGAAAAATACAAGAAGTATGGACTTTTGCAGAACAACAAGAGGAAGAAGATAAATTTTGGAAATAGGTGAATTTATTTTTATAACAAAATGTAAGAGATATGTAAAATAAAATAATGAATGTCAAATTTTTAAAAAGAGAAGAAAATATATAAGTCTTCTCTTTTGTTGTTTCGCAATAAGAACCCCAGCCTTCCACGATGCTTTGCATCGGGTGGGTACCGAGAACCTTGTTGTTTCACAATAAAAATTTATACTGAATTTTAGAAAAAGAACTGACTAGAGATTTTAAATCTAAAATCAGCTCTTTTTATTCTAAATAGATTAATAAATTTATATACTTTCTTTAAATTCAGTTAATAATTCAATAAATTTTTTAGGTTTAAAAGCGTGAATTACATGATTAGCAGAAACTTTTTTATATATAATTTGTGGAGCTAAAGAAATTGCATGTTTAGCATCATCTTCATCAAAAGCTCCTACAAGTCCAAAATTTTCATATCTTTTCCAGTCAGCGTGAATAAGCATTATTGGACATTTTGTTTTTTTAAAGGCTTCTTCGTGGTTAATACCATCATAAAATCTTCCATCAACAAAAGCTCTAGCAAAATCGGGATCAAACATAGACAATGATTTAATAAGTAGTCGTAAACTATCAGGGAATCCTACTGAAATGGGTTTATCAGGGTATTTTTTTTGAAATTTTTTTATCTTTTTTGATAAACAATTAGCAAACCAATTTGGAATTTTTTTAATTCTCTTATCAGAAGCAGGTATTTCCATATCTCTAAAATAATCTGCTAAATCTCTGTCTTCAATATTTCCAATTTTGTCAACAAGATGTTTTAATCCATTGTAAACAAATTTATCTTGTTCTTTAAATCTTGGCATCTCCGTAGAAAAGATTGGGGCATCCTCGAGAACAATTCCAGAAACATATTCAGGAATATTAACTGCACACCATAGGGCAAGAATACCCCCAGATGAATTTCCACTTATAATTACTTTTTCTTTTATTACATTTTTAATAAACATTTTTAAGTCTTCACCTACAATTTCCCAAGAATAATAACCAGGTGTCCAAGTAGATTTTCCATGTCCTCTTATATCTATTGAATAAACTTGAAAAATTTTAGATAAAGGTATTAGTACTTTTTTATAACTCTCCCACATTCCTATTTGAGCAGGAATTAGCAACAAACTTGGTCCGCTTTTTGGACCAATTACATAGTTAAGTTTAACAGTACCTGTGTCATAAGTTTTTTCTGAAAAACCAGCATTAATTAGCTTTTTATTTTCAAGTTTTCCAGATAAGTATTCATAAGGATTTTTATAAAACATTTTATCCTCCTATCTTAAACAATCTGTATTAAGAAATCCATTAAGCATTAAACCTAGATATTTACTAATACTATTTTTAAATTCATCATAATTGTCGAATAAATCCATTGGATTATCTTGATATAGATTGAGATATTTTATAACAATCGCATCAATATATAAAGATAAAGCATCCACAACTAATTCATGATCAATATCTTTTCTTAAGTTAAATATTTTAATAGAATTAGAAATTTGTTTTTTTAATTTTTCATTTGATTTTTTGTGATATTCACTAAAAATATCCTTAATTTCTTTGTCAACTTCTTTGCTTGTTTCCTTAGAAGCCATATTTAAAAATTTAGTTTCATTAGGATATTTTTTTATTAAATTACATTTTTTATCCATTATACTAAAAATGTTATCGAAAAAATCATAATATGTCTTACATTCTAAATTCTGTGTCAATAAATCTACTGCATAATTAAGTAGATATAGATAAAAATTCTTTTTATTATCAAAATAGTAAAATAATAAACCCTTAGAAATACCAGCTTCCTTAACTATTAAATCAGTTTTTGCCTCCACAAATGAAAACTCTGAGAAAATTTTTATCCCTTTATTTATTATCATTTGTTTTTTATCTTCTGAAATTTTTTCAAAATTTTTAGTAACCATAAACGCCTCCTTTGTTGACTCAATAGTCAATTTCGTTTAATAAAATTATATCATCCTTTGACTAATTAGTCAATACTAATTAAACTAAATTAAAAATTTTAAAAATGTGTATAATCAAATCCCTTCAAAAGATTTATTAAAAAAATTATAAAAATATCTTGACTTCAAATATAATTATATAATATAATTTAAACGATATTGCAAATCAATCTATATTAAAAATTCGGGGGTTTATATGAAGAAAAAATTTACGGCAATTGTTTTAAGCCTTTCAATGTGCTTAATTCCAATTAGTCAAATGCAAGTTTTAAATGCAAAAACGACAACACAAGAACAAAAAGATGATATTTCTTTAAAATTTATCAAAGGTAGATTTGGAAGTAGTGATAAATATGAAATTACGCCTAAAGATAAATTAAAGGAAATAACAAAAATTTTTGTAGAAAATAATGAATACGAAAAAAAAGATTATAAAGCTGCAGTATTTGGAAAAGCATTTTATTTAGATTTATCAAATAACTATTTATATCTTGGGCAAGATCCAAATGATAATGAAGTAATAAAAATTGAATTCAAAGATAAAAGTAGTATTTCATTTAAGAAAGTTGGAAGTAATTTTGTTAAAGTGGAAGAAAAAAATAACGAAATTCCTTCTACACCAAATGAAACTCCTGATAATAAAGAGCAAAAGGATTTTTCATTAAAAGTGATTGAAGAAAAAAATTATGAAAATAAATATTCTCTTGATTTAAAGGATAAAATTACACAAATTAAGCAAATTTTTGTAAATGACAAGGAATACAGAAAAGTAAGTAGTAAAGCAGCTGTTTTTGGACCAGCTTACTTTGTAGATGAATCAAATAAAATTTTATATCTTGGACAAAAAGTACCAGATGGACATATAGTTAAATTTGTCTTTAATGACGGGTCATCTGTTTCATTTGAAAGAAAAGGAAAAGAATTTGTTAAAAAAGACAATCATTCTGCAAAAAAATATTATTTAAGAATTGTAGGTTCATTTGAGGCAGCAATTATCGGTCAACAAAAATATGATTCTATTTCATCTGCTACAGGTGGAGGAGTAAATTCAAATAAAAATAGTAATGTAAAATTACAAATTGCTTATACAGACAAGGAAAAACCAGCAGATTCAGATTTTAAGGATGCGAAAGAAGTAACACATGATTTACAACTGGAAGCAAAAATGGTTTCAGATGATTCTGGTATGGTAGCAAAATACTCTAAAATAGATAATAGTGTTAAATTATCCGGGATTCCTTCTAAAAAAGGAACTTATAAAGTTTTTGTACAATCAAAAGATGGAAAATTAAAATCAAATGAATTAGATTTTGAAGTTTTTGATACAAATGAAGTAACTCTTGAGGAAAGATTGGTAGATAAAGAGTTTAAACCTTTAAAACATCCTGATACAAAAAAAGAATGGGATATGAAACCTTGGGTAATCAAAAAGTTTGGGAAAAACAAAGAAGAAGTAACTGTTCCAAAAAATCTAAAACTTTGGTTTGGTTCAAGAGAAAGTGGAAAGTATTCAGAACTAGGCTATCCGATTGGCGAAAACAAACCTACTACTCAAACTTTAGTTGTAACAGGAGAACTTTACCTTATAAATATGAAAATTTTAAGCTCTGTAAATATCGTAGTAAAAGACGGTGGTAAACTTAATCTTTCAGATTCATCACTATATGGTAAAATAACTGTTGAAAATGGTGGAACTCTTGAAGTGAATTATGATGATTATCATAAGAGTTTTGCAAGCGGATCTTCTATAAATGGTCAAATAATTTTAAAAGATGGTGCAACATTACAAAACTCTGTTATTTATTCAAATGCCAATTATTTAACTGATGGAAAAAATGCAAAACATATACAAACTCCAGTTGTAAGTGTTCAAGGTAATGCAACTATAAAAGGTAATGTATTTATACGTGGAGATGAAGCTCCTACAGGTGAACAATATAAAGGACAAGGAGCAATGGAGATTGCAAAAGGTAAAACATTAACTATTGAAAAAGATTCAAAACTTGGACTTTTTGCAGGCGGTCGCTATGCTCTTACAAGTAATGGAGGAGACGCTTTAAAATTAGAGGGAACGGTAACAGGAAAAGGAACTTTAATTGCTGTTGGAGGAAATGGTCGATTTTCGGGCAAAGGTGGAAATGGAGTTTCAGGTAATGGAACAATTTCTGTTGATAATGCATATTTGCGTGGTGGAAATAGTTATATGAGTAAGAATGAAGGTGGAAAAGCTGTTCTTGACTCAATAACTATTGACAAAAAAACAAGAGGATATGCAATAGATGGTAAAAAATCTACAAATTCGATTGAAGACTCTAAACTTCAAAATGAAACACCGAATTGGAATGGATATACTGCTCCGAATAAAGACTTATTGGATAAATTAAGTACAGAAAACGCTCCGTCAATAGTTGGAGAAAAAGAAAAACAAAAACTTGAAAAAGATTTAGAAAAAACTAAAAAAGAACTTGAAAATATCAAACAAGAGCTTGAAAAGTTAGAAAAGGAAGTAAAAAATCCTAAAAAAGATTTAGAAAAAATAAAAAAAGAACTTGAAAATATTAAACAAGAGCTTGAAAATACTAAACAAAATTTAGAAAAAGCAAAACAATTTGAAGGAAATAAACAAAATGAAATTGATGAACTTGGTAAAAAAGTAAAAAAATTTGAAGAAAAAGTAAATTCTTTAAAGGCTGAGCTTGAAAAAGGAAATGATAATTCATCAGATAATCAAGACAACACAGCTAATCCTAAAATAATAGAATTTTTAGATGGCAAGAATCAAACTGTAATAAAAAATGATGACAGTAAATTTTTCTTTAGATTGGATGAAGATGTTAAAAATTTCGAAAATGTATATTTGGATGGAAAACTTGTTGAGTCATCAATGTATAGAGTAAAATCAGGTAGTACAATCGTAGAGTTTACTAAAGAGTTTAAAAATTCTTTGATAGGAGGAACTCATAATATTGAGTTTAAATTTAAAAATGGTTATGCAAAAACAGAATTTTTTGTTTTAGATAAAAAGAAAAATACACAAAAAGACAAAAATAAGATTAACCAAATAAAACAAAAGAACTCAAATATTAAAAATAATCTTCCAAAGACTAATATTTCAAATTCAAGTATTTTTTTAGCAGTAACAAGTTTAATTGGTTTTCTTTATTCAAAAAAGAAAAAATAGATAACAAAATGTAATTAGCATATAATTCAAAGCCCCAAATCAGAATAAACGATTTGGGACTTTTCTTTGTCAAAATTAAATTTACAACGGATTTATTTATAATTAGAAATATAGCATAATAACCATTACAGATATATAAATAAATAATTTTGTGTTATAATAAGAATAGAATAAATAAAAAACTTGGAGGTAGTATATGCTTCATTTAGAAAAAATAAATAGGAAAAATATATGGGAAATACTTAAATTAAAGGTATCTAAATCGCAAAAAAATTTTGTTGCATCTAATGACGTAAGTATTATTGAAGCATATTTAACTATTACATCAAATGGTATTGTTTTTCCGTTTGGAATCTATGATGACGATATGCCTATTGGTTTTCTGATGATTGGCTATGATGTAGATGAAACTTGGGAAAATGTTCCGAATATAGCAAAGGGAAACTATAATCTGTGGCGTTTGATGATTGATGAGACTTATCAACAAAAAGGCTTTGGGAAAGAAGCTATGATACTTGCTTTAGAATTTATTAAATCATTTCCTTGTGGTAAAGCAGAGTATTGTTGGCTGTCTTATGAACCTGATAATAAAATTGCTAAAGAGTTGTATCATTCATTTGGTTTTGTAGAAAATGGAGATATGGATGGAGATGAAGTTATTGCAATACTAAAACTTTAAGATAGATGAAATTTAAATTTATAGGAGAAATAGATATGACAAAAGAAGAAAGAGCAAAAAAATGGTTTAAGAATATTCAAAATGCAGAAGATATAAGTATAGAAAAAAGAATAGAGATATGCAATGTTGCTGCAAGATGGACAGCTCTTATATTTATAGCATTAGTTATAGTAGAGTTTGTTTTGTTATCAATGGTAAATAATGGATCAATTTTAAATTATTTTGCAGATGCTTTGAACGGAATGAAGAAGGATTTACATGGTAGAAGTCAATATAAAACTTTAGCTATTGCAGGGGTTGCTTTTTGTCTACCTCTTATAATTTTACCACTAGCTATATCTATTACTTTTAGAAATAAATATATTAAATCTAAAGCAGAAAATTATTTGTATAGAAAATAAAAATTATAATAAAATTGAGGTTTTATATGGTTATTAGATTTGAAAGAGGATTAAGAAAAGAAAATGCCACACTATTATGTGAATGGTCAAATGAAAGAGGAGAGGCTTTTCAAGAACAATGGATGGGACTAAAAATTTCATATCCTTTGACTTATGATAAAATTAAAGAAATGGAAAATGTGTTCTCCATATTCAATGAAGATGAATTTTTGGGAATCATTCAGCAAATAAGAATTGAAAAAGATAATATACATATTGGTAGAATTATAATAAATCCTAAAAAGCAAGGAATGGGTTTTGGAAAAGAGGCAATAAGAAGTTTTATAGATTTGATTTTTAAAGATGAAAGTATAAAAAGTATTTCTTTAAATGTTTTTGATTCTAATAAAAATGCAAAAAATCTTTATACTAAAGTTGGTTTTGAAATTGATGAAGTTATTGAAACGCCAAAACTTAAGTATATAATGAAAAAATATAGATAAATTTTATCGTGAAACTTTTTTAACAGCAATTCAAAAGATTTGCTGTTTTTCTTCGTCAAAATTAAATTTTCAACGCATTTATTTATAATCGGAAATATGGTATAATAAAAGTGTCTTTATACCTTAAGATAAAGATAATTTTGTTACAAGACATTAAAGAATAATTTATTAGAGAATGTTATTGATATAGAGGTATAATATGCAAAATAAAAAAATATTTTTATATTATTTTTTGACTGTAGGAATGGTTATGTTTCCTATTCTCAATTTATTGAGTTTTATTCCTATGGTAATTTTATACAAGAAATCGAACTTTAGAACTTATATTTTATCAGCAGGAATGTTTTTTGTATTGTCATTATTTATTTTAGGAAATTTCACTTCACTTATCCCTGTATTTATTTCTTTTATAATTATAAAAGGGATGGATAGCAGTACAGACGGTTATAAAGTTCTGCTTGGAAGCGCACTGGTTATGACTGTTTTACTTGTAAGTGATTTTATGATTTTAAAAGTAAATGCGAAGTCTTATGAATTATTGATAAATAATATGACTGAATTTTTTAATAATTTTGAAAATTATAAAGAGATTTTGAATATAAAAAATGCAGAAGATTTTATTAATAAAATGTCAAATATTTATCCTTCATCTTCTTTTATAATTTCTTATGTATTCTGTGCTATAGGATATTTATTTTTATCTAAAAGAATTTATAAAATTGATAGGGATTCAGATAATATTATAATACCATTCGATATTAAATTTTTGTTTTTCAGCATAGCGGTTATAGCTGTAATGATTTTTGTAAATATCAATGGGGTAAAAAACTTTTATGAAGTTTATTTGATTTGCTTAAATTTACTTATAGCATTTGTAGGAATAATGACAATTCAAGGTTTTATAAAGTCTAATGTATTTTTAAGTGCAAGGATGAATAAAATAGTGGCAAATATATTCAGTTTTATTTCAATATTTTTTGCTATTATTTATGTAGTTTATTTTATTTATGGAATTTATAGTTCAGTTAAGCGAGGTGTGAAATGGGAAAAAAATTAATTAAATTATCAGATTTTTATGTTTTATTTTTATTTATGGTTTTAATCTCTGCTTTTGTGCTTTATTTTCAATTTATATTTGGAATTGTGTCCTTTATACTAACTTTTATTTCATTTATTTTAGTTTTGTATTATATAAAGAATAAAAATATTGAATATGAAGAAGATATAAGGAAGTACAAAGATTCATTGGATAATATTGCCAGTGAGGTGGTTTACAAAATGCCTTTCCCTGTTGCTGTACTTAACAACAAAGGTAGAGTTAAATGGTACAGTCCGGAATTTTCAGAACTTTTTTCAGGAAGTGATATTGTTGGGATTGATATTAATTCGGAAATTTCAAGTTTTAATATTACTGAAGTTTTGAAAAAAGGTTATGGGAAAGTAAATTGGGAAACGAAAAAGTTTAATTATTTAGTTTATTATAATGTAGTAAAAGACGAGGATAATGGAGATGTTAATGTAATTATTTATTTAATAGACAACCTGGCATATTCAAAACTTAAAAAGCAATATGAAGAAGAAACTTTAAATTCTATTGTGATATACGTTGATAATTACGAAGACGTTAGAAACAATGTCAAAGAAGACTTTAAAGCTATATTAATTGCTGAAATGGATAAAATTATTATAAATTATTTTTCAAGTTTAGGTGCAATTATTAGAAAGTATGATTCGGGAAAATATATTGTTATATCAAATGATATAATTTTACAAAAGATTAAACATGATAAATTCAGTATTATTGAAAAATTAAAAGCAATAGAGATTTCCGGTAATATAAAACCGACTTTAAGTATCGGTGTAGGTCTTGGCGGAAAAAATCCTTTTGAAAAATATAAAGAAGCTCAAACTGCTCTTGATATGGCTTTAGGTCGTGGAGGAGCACAAATTGTTTTCAAAAATGGAGAAGATTTGGACTTTTATGGTGGAAAAAATAATAAAGGTGTTGAAAGAAATAAAGTAAAGGCGAGAGTTATTTCTCAAGCACTTGAAAACATAATAAGAGAATCTTCAGAAGTTTTTGTAATGGGACATAAAAATCCGGATATGGATTGTTTTGGAGCGGCACTTGGCGTTATGGCAATTTGTAAAGAATTGAAAAAAGATTGTTATATGGTTTTAGAAGACGTTCCCGTTACAATTAGAAATATTTATGATAGAGTTAGAGTGGGAGAACCTGATTATGTAGATATGATGATTCCTCCGGAAAAAGCGTATGATATTTGTAGAGATACAAGCTCGGTTATATTGGTAGATAATTCTAGAACACTTTCAACGGAAGCACCATATCTGTTAGATGTTACTTCAAAAATTGTTGTAATTGATCATCACAGAATAGGAAAAGATTTTGTTGAAAATCCAATGTTGACTTATCTTGAACCTTATGCATCATCTGCCTGTGAACTCGTAACTGAAATAATTTATTATATGTTTGAAAAAATTGATTTGGATAAATTAATTGCAGAATCTTTACTTGCAGGGATTGTCGTAGATACAAAAAATTTCTATTATCAAACAGGAGTAAGGACTTTTGAAATGGCATCCTATTTGAAGAGATTTGGAGCGGATAGTATTGCAGTAAAACAACTTTTTAAAGATAATTTCAATACAATAAAATTAAAATCAAATGTTTTATCAAATGCAATTTCATATAGGAATTATATTTGTATTGGAGTCTTTCCGGAAGAAATTGAGGAGTCTATGTTGATTGCCGCACAGGCTGCTGATGAATTGCTTGGGGTTTTGGATATAGAATGCAGTTTTGTTTTAACTATTGTTTCAGGTCAAATCCACATAAGCGGAAGAAGTCTCGGTAAAATTTCAGTTCAATTAATTTTAGAAAAACTTGGTGGTGGTGGACATTACACTTCAGCAGGAGCAAGGCTTGATTGTTCGATGGAAGAAGCAATAGAGAAATTGAAGAAAGCTATAGATGAATATTTATTGGAGGAAGGTATAGATGAAAGTAATTTTAATTAAAGATGTAAAAAGTTTTGGAAAAGCGGGAGAACTCGTTAATGCGAAGACCGGGTATGCAAGAAACTTTTTAATTCCAAACGGATTAGCTAAAGAAGCAACTAAGGAAAATCTTGAAATTTGGGAAAAAGAACAAGCTGAATTAAAGAGAATTGAAGCTGAAAATATAAAAAACGCAAAAGAGTTAAAGGATGTTTTAGAAAAATTAGAAGTTGTTATAAAGACTAAAACCGGAAATGGTGATAAACTTTTCGGTTCAATAACTTCTCAAGATATTAGTGATGCTTTAAAAAAACAACATAAAATAGAAATTGATAAAAGAAAAATAGAATTAAAAGAAAATATAAAATCACTTTGCACTTTGACAGTTCCTGTAAGAGTATATCCTGAAATAGTCGCAACTGTTAAGGTTTCTATTGAAAAGGAGTAATTTATGCATAATATTTACGACTTGGAAGCTGAAAAATGCGTCTTGTCGATAATGATTACAGAGCCAAATAAAAGAGAATATGTTTTTGAAAAATTAAAAAGAAAAGATTTTTATTTAGGTTGGCATAAAGATATATTCAGTGCGATCTTGGAATTATCAAGAGAAAATACGAACGTAGATCCGATTACAGTAATTAATAAAATGGAAGCAATGGGCTTTGATACGGAATCTAATAACGGTATTGTTGGAGTTGTTGAAATTGTAAATGCCGTTGCTTTTCCTTCAAATATTGAAAATTATTGTAAGATTGTAAAGGATAAATCAGATACGAGAAATTTACTTTTTATTCTTGACAATATAAAAGATAGAGCATACAAAAATGAAGATTATGACAAAGTTTTAGAGTCTATTGAAGGACAAATTTTTGAATTATCACAAAACGAAAATAGAACAGGACTTACACATATAAAAGATACTCTTACAGAGCTTATCGAGATACTTGATGATAGAAGTAAAAACAAAGGTTCGGTAACTGGAATTCCTACAGGTTTTTCAGATTTGGACAGAATTCTGCTTGGAATGCAAAGAAAAGATTTGATTTTACTTGCTGCAAGACCGTCTGTAGGGAAAACAGCTTTGGCTGTAAATATTGCCTTAAATGCTGCAAAAAGTGGAAGTAAAGTTGCAATATTTTCTTTGGAAATGAGTAAAACGCAATTGGCACAAAGAATGTTAAGCTCTCTTTCACTAGTTAATTTAAAACAATTAATTAGCGGAGATATAACTGAATGGGAAGATATCTTTGAAGCGAGTTCTATTATAGCCGGAAATTCAATTTATATGGATGATACCGCAGGAATTTCCATAACGGAGCTTAGGAGTAAATGTAGAAGACTTAAGGCTGATAGCGGTCTTGATTTCATTATGATAGACTATTTACAACTTATGACTTCTGAAGGCAGAAATGAAAATAGACAACAAGAAATATCTACTATTTCAAGAAATTTAAAAGCATTGGCTAAAGAGTTGGACGTTCCTATTTTGGCATTGAGTCAGTTATCTCGTGATAGCGAAAAAAGTGGTAGAAAGCCAAAACTTAGTGACCTAAGAGAATCAGGAGCAATTGAACAGGATGCTGACGTTGTAATTTTACTTTATAGAGAAGATTACCAAAATGAAGAAGCGGAAGTTAAAAACCAAATAGAATTGATTATAGCAAAACATAGAAACGGAGAAACAGGAAGTGTTGAACTTAACTTTATTAAGGAGTGTACAAGATTTGTAGATCTTCAAACTGAAAGAGACAAGGAGCTTTTTAATGGATAATTTTTTAATTGAAGATGATGATATTAAGATTAAAAAATTTGAAAAGAGTTATTTTAAGTACTTCAAAAATTTTTCCCCTTATGATGATATATTACTAACTGATTATAATCTTTGTTTTTTGACTGAATCGGAGATTAAAAATTGGGAAAAGAGAATAAAGTCAAAAAAGAATAATTATTTTGCGATTTTTTTTAAGGATATTTTAATAGGATATATTTCTATCAGTAGGATAAGTTTTTTAAACAGTAATTTTGAACTGTCTTTATGTTTAGATGAAAAGTTTTGTTCAAAAGGATACGGTTTTAAATCGCTTAGACTGTTTTTAGAATATTATTTTGAAAATTTTGACAAGTATTCAATTTGGCTAAATGTAAATGCTTTTAATCAAAGAGCGATACATCTATATGAAAAAATCGGCTTTGAAAAAATAAGCGAATTTCTTGGAGATTTTGAAATTCAAAAAATGCAAAAATTAAAGAGGTATGAAGAAGCGAAGGAATATTTTGAAGAAAAAAACGATATAATTTATTCCAAAATTTTCACGATGAAATTAGATAGATTAAAATTTTTAGAAAGGTGGGATAGGAGTGGAAATAAGTTTTAAAAAGTCAATAATTCAACCCGGAGTAACTCCTATTGAAAATATGTTTTTGGATAACTACTTATCGATAGTTGATGAAATTTCCTTAAAAGTATATTTATTTTTATATAAAAGACTTTTTGGATCTTATAAAAGTGAATTGTCGATAAAATTCATAGCAGAAGAGCTTAAATTTTCTGAAGTTCAGGTTATGAATGCTCTAAAATATTGGAAAAATAATCAATTATTGGACTATTCTTTGAACGAAGATGGATGTGTAGAAAAAATAGAATTTGTAAACAATTTTGCACTATATGCCGGTGGCATCTATGACGATAATGTAGAAGAAGAAAAAGAAAAACCGATGATTGACAATAGAGAGTATTTTGAAAAAATTGAAGAAATTACCGGTTTAAGTTTAAAGCCTTATGAGATAACTAAAATTATTTCACATATTGAAGAAACCGGGCATGGTATGGATTTGGTTTATAAGGCTTATGAGTATGCCAAAAGCATTGGGAAAAGTATGTCGGTAGATTATATTATCGGAATTTTAAGAGCTTGGAAGAGAGATAATAATATTTCAACAGTTGAAGATTTGAAAAATTTTCTTGAAAATAAAGACAAAAATAAAATTAAAAGATATAGTAAAAAGACTAAAAAATATATTGAAAAAGAACATATTTTAACAGAAGAAGAAAAAAGAGAAAAAATTAAAAACGATAATAATTCGGCAACATCAGAATTACTCGATAGGTATTAATTATGAATTTAGATGAATTAGTTTTAAAAAGTCTTAATAAGAGACCATTATTAAGGGAAAAAATCAAAGAGGAAAGAAAAAATAAAGTTTATTCCTCCATTGAAAATATTGAAAATTTAATATCGAAGAGAAATAATTTAGCCACAAAAATTATGAAGTCCACACTTTTAAACTTTGATTGTTCAGAAGAGAGAAAGGAATTTAAAAAATTAGAAAAAAGCATTGATGAGTTACTTGTAAAAAATGGATTTTCGAAAGACTATTTGAATAAAATTTATGTCTGTGAAAAATGCAAAGATACAGGATACTTTAATGATTCTGTTTGTAGTTGTATAATGAGCGATTTAGTTGAGGATAGAGTTTTGGAAAGTGGCTTTTCAAATAAGAAAAGAGAACAAAATTTTGCTAATTTTGAATTTTCTCTTTTTGACGGAAACTTCGAACATGCAAATAGACTTGTAAATTCCAGAGAATATATAGAAAAACTTATATCTTTTTCAAAAGAATATTGTGATAACTTTAAAATTAAGGATTATGGAATATTCTTTTATGGAAAGAGTGGAGCTGGAAAAACTTATTTTGCATCAGCAATGGTAAATTATATGTTAGATAAGGGAAAGCGTGCTTGTTTTATAACTGCAACAGAATTTTTTGAACTTATGTCAAACTATAGTTACAGTTTTTATAGAGATAAAAAAGAATTACAGGATAGAATTGATTTTATAAGAAATGTCGATTTTCTGGTTATTGATGATCTTGGGAACGAAATTTTGAGTAAGAACAATAATAGCTTTTTAAGCTCGCTTTTGGATTATAGGATTGAAAGAGGTTTAAATACAATTATAACTTCAAATCTTTCAGAATATGATTTAGCTGAATGTTATGACTCAAGAGTTGCGAGTAGAATAAGAGGAAATTTTAAGTTTTTTGTTTTTCCACCTTTTGACTTGAGAAAAAAAATTGGTAAAAATATAAAATTATAGGGGGTAGTTATGAAATTTAATTGGGAACAAAAGAATACAGTAAATGTTATAACGGGTGTCTTGATATTTACTATTTCAATACTTTGTTATTTTATATTTTCCAATATGAAATCCATAATTTCATATACTGCGAATATAAGATATGTTTTGATGCCCTTTATAGTAGGCGGGGCAATAGCTTATATTTTAAACTTTTTTGTAAAATTTTTTGAAAATTGTTTTTTAAGATTTAAGTTTTTTAAAAAGGTAAAATATAAATATATTAGAATGTCGGCAATAATTATAACTTATTTTATATTTTTTACATTTATAATTTTACTTTTAAAATATATTATTCCACAATTTTATTCAAATATAAAGATGTTTGTAGATAGGACTCCGATATTTATAGATATGGGAGTGGAAAAAGCAAAATATATGTTGCAAAACGTTGAGTTAAGCTCTGAAATTAGATCTTTTATCAATGGTAAATTAACTGAATTTGCAACTTTTTCAACAACATTCTTAACAGATATGATTCCTTGGGTTGCTACCTTTGCAACTAGAGTAGTATCCTTGTTTTTAAATATAATTTTAGCTATAATAATATCAGGATATTTGTTGTATGATAAAGAAAATTTTTCAAGAATTTTAAAAAAATTTATGATAGCTGTTTTTCCTGAAAAAGCAAATAGAATTACTTTTAAAATTGTAAAGAGATTTGACTATACTTTAAAATCATATCTTTTAGCTAAAGGAATTGGGGCAATAATTGTCGGAATAACTTTTTATATAATTTTGTTATTTATGAAGATTGATTATGCACTTTTGTTTGCATTTATACTCGGTTTTACAAACTTAATTCCATGGTTTGGTTGTTACCTTGGAGCTGTACCGATAGCAATAGTATTGCTTTTCACTTCAACTTTTAATACAGTTTTATGGTTTATGATAATCGTAGTGATTGTTTCGATGATAGATGCAAATGTAATATCTCCTAGAGTTTCAGGAAAGAGTTTAGGAATAAGTTCATTTTGGGTTATTTTTGCACTTGTACTGGGAGGTAGTTTATTTGGAATTATAGGATTTTTACTTTCCGTACCGGTTTTTGTTGTCATATATACAACATTAAAGGAATATATAGAAGCGAGACTGACAAAAAAAGGATATTCCTTAAAAAATCCGGCAGAAGAGTTTGAAAAGAAAGAGGTTTAATTATGCTAGATATAAAGAGAATTAGAACTAACAAAGAAGAAGTTATCGAAAGTTTAAATTCAAGATTTGGAAATTATAATATTGATAAAGTTCTGGAGCTTGATGAAAAGAGAAGAGAAATAATTTTTGAAGTTGAAAATAAAAAAGCGAGACAAAATGAAGTTTCAAAACAAGTTCCAAAATTAAAAAAAGATGGAGTAGATGTTTCAGATCTTTTTAAGGAAATGAAAGCACTTTCAGATGAAATAAAAGAACTTGACGTTAAAGTTAAAGACTTGGACGAAGAAATCAGAAAAGAACTTCTAAGTATTCCAAATACACCAAATAAAGATATTCCAATTGGAAAAAGTGATGAAGATAATGTTGAAATCAGAAAATTTTTAGAACCTAAAAAATTTGATTTTGAAGTTAAAGCTCATTGGGATTTAGGTGTAGATTTAGATATTTTAGATTTTGAAAGAGCAGTTAAAATATCTGGATCAAGATTTTCAGTTTTTAAGGGATTAGGTGCAAAACTTGAAAGAGCATTAATAAACTTTATGCTTGATTTACATAGTGGACAAGGCTATGAAGAAGTTGGAGTTCCTGTTTTGATTAACAGAAATTCAATGTATGGAACAGGACAACTACCTAAGTTTGAAGATGATATGTTTTATGTTCCTTCAAAGGATTTATTTTTAGCACCAACTGCTGAAGTTCCTGTTACTAATCTTTTAGCAAATGAAATTTTAGAATTTGAAAAACTTCCAACTTATTATACAGCTTTTACTTATTGTTTTAGACAAGAAGCGGGCTCCGCAGGTAGAGATACAAGAGGTTTAATCAGAAATCATCAATTTGATAAAGTTGAAATGGTTAAATTTGTAAATCCTGAAAATAGTTATGATGAATTGGAAAAACTTACAAATGATGCTGAGGAAATTTTAAAACTCTTAGAAATTCCATACAGAGTAGTTTGTTTATGTACTGGAGATATTGGTTTTACAAGTGCAAAGACTTATGATATAGAAGTTTGGATGCCAAGTTATGGAAGATATGTAGAAATTTCTTCTTGCTCAAACTTTGAAGATTTCCAAGCTAGACGCGCAAATATTAGGTATAGAGATACAGATGGCAAAGTTAAATTTGTTCATACTTTGAATGGTTCTGGATTAGCTGTTGGAAGAACTTTTGCAGCAGTTTTGGAAAACTATCAAAGAGAAGATGGAAGTATAGAAATTCCGTATGTTTTAAGAAAATATATGGGTTTGGATGAGATAAGAAAATAGGGGAGTATTATGAAATTTAAGAGAACATTACTTAGTTTAGCATTAATTTTTTCGATTTGTTTTCTCGGAACTGCAAAGTCTTATGCAATATTTGGAATTGAAAAGAAAACTACTGCATCTTTAATCGGAGATGCAAAATCAGGAGCTTTGTTTGTTGCAGAAAATATAGATGAACCTTTATCAATAGCAAGTATTTCAAAACTTATGACTTATTATTTAGTTAAAGAAAAAATAGCTGAAGGTAAGCTTAAAATGGAAGATAAAGTTAAAATATCTATAAATGCAAGCAGAGAAGAAGGTTCAAGTTTAAATTTGAAGGCAGGAGAACAAATTAGCATTAAAGATTTGCTTGATGGACTTATGGTCGTTTCCGGAAATGATTCGGCAGTTGCACTTGCAGAGGTTGTTGCTGAAAGTGAAAGTAAATTTGTAACGATGATGAATGAAAAAGCAAAGGAGCTTGGACTTCAAAATGCAACTTTTACAAATGCCTCAGGACTTACTAAAAACGGTCAGGATAATAAAATGTCAACAAGAGATATATTTACTCTTTCAAAGGCAATAATTGAAAAATATCCTGAAGTTTTAGAATATGCAAAGACTACAGTTTTAGAACAACCTTCAAGAAACTTCAAAAAAGAGAGCACGATTCCTCTAGTTGGACAAGTTGAAGGAGTTGACGGTTTAAAGACAGGACATACTGACGAAGCTGGATACTGTTTAGTTTCTACTATGAAAATAAAAAAAGGTGAAACTGAATTTAGAGTAATTTCCGTTTTGATGGGTGCAAAAACTAAAGCTGACAGAGCTCAATATATGAAAGATATGCTCAATTATGCAAAACAAAATATAGAAACCAGAAAAATTGTAGATTCCGAAAAATTTGTAAAAAAAGTTGAAACAAAATCAGCAAGTCAAGGTTTTATTGAATTAGTTCCTAAAGAAAATCTTGAAAGAGCTTCAATGAAAGGCATAAATTACGAAACTGAAGTAACTGTAGATGATGTTAAATTGCCATTGAAAAAAGGGGATAAGGTTGGAGAAATAAAAATCAAGAATTCTAAAGAAGTGATTGCGACTGTTGACTTGGTAGCTAAAGAAGACTATTCAAAGGTGGGATTTGTTAGAAGAATTGGAAGATTTTTCAAAACAGTATTTGAAGTGGTTGAAACAATTTTACCATAGAAGGTTTTTAGATATGATAAAAATCCGACTTTAAGGTCGGATTTTTTTGTAAAGAAAAGCTACTTATATGTTATCTTAAGAAGTAGATCTGTTCTTAACTTTTGATATATTATTAATAGTTTAATAATTTTCAACTTTTTACTATCTCGATAAAGTTGTGTATTGTATGTTCAATGTATTAAATGATATAATAGTATCGTGATGATTATTTACCATAATTTTATTGGAGGATTTATGGAAACTATTTTACAAAATATGTGTATGATTTATGATAGAGATAATGATAAAATTTTAATTTTGGATAAAGTAAAAAAATATGGCTGGGAGGGACTTACCTTTGTTGGAGGACATGTTGAAAAAGGGGAAGTCTTATATGATTCTTGCGTTAGAGAAGTTTTTGAAGAAACCGGATTAACTGTAGAAAATTTAAAATTAAAAGGAACTGTCAGCTGGATTGATGAAATTAATGACAAAAGAGAATTGGAATTTTTATATTATACAGAAGATTTTTCTGGAGAATTAATTGAAAACAATGTTGAAGGAAAACTCTTTTGGATGGGAATTGATGAGTTTAAAAATGCTGATGGAAAGAGTTATAGCATAGATAAGATATTTGATTTATATTTAGACGATAATTATACTGAATTGATGATAAAATGGGGTCGAAACGACGAAGTTGTATCTGAAATATTTTTTTAAGAAAATATAAAGTTAGGAGGTAGTTATGAATTTTATTAAGGGTATTATCTTTACAATTATTTCTGCATTTGTTTTCGGCTTTACGCCAATTCTTGCAAAACTTACATATGACGGAGGGAACAATGCCATTACTCTTACATTTTTAAGAGCGTTATTGGGACTACCGTTTTTATATGCAGGAATGAGAAAAAATCACACTCCTATGAAGATTACTAAAAGAGAATTTTTCCATTTTATTGTACTTTCTTTTTTAGGTATAGGAATTACCACAACAGCACTTTATGCATCATATAATTACATTTCTGTTGGAATGGCAACTACTATACATTTCATCTATCCTTGTGTTGTTTATTTTATTTGCATCTTATTTTTTAAAGAAAAAATTACTTTAAAAAAATTATCTGCACTTATTTTTTCAATGATAGGAATTGTACTGTTAGTCGATGAAGTTACCGGAGGAAGTGCTTTAGGGATATTTTTAGCTGCGTTATCAGGCATAACTTATAGTTTATTTTTAGTATATTTGGATAAAAGCGGTTTTAAACATATGGACCCGTTCAAATGTACTCTCTACATAAGTTTATTTAATATCGTAGGACTTTTTGTGCTTGGTAAAGTTAGTGGACAACTTACTTTTGCACTTACGCCAATGGCTTGGGGACTTACAATTTTAATTTCATTTTTAACTTCAATTTTTGGAAATGCATTTTTGCAACTTGGAGTTAAGTATTGTGGAGCCACAACAGCTTCAATTTTGTGTACATTTGAACCGATAACAAGTGTAATTTTGGGTATATTCTTCCTTAATGAATCTATGACAATTTTTAAAATTATAGGTTGTGGATTGATAGTTTTAGCAGTGTTGTTATTGTCTATAAACAAAGATTTGAGAAGGAGAAGAAAATAATGAGCGCGTTTTTAGCACCGATACATTTTTGGATGTATGATAAGATTTTAATTGCACAAAAATTGACTTTTGCAGTAGAAGAAAAATTTTTAAATAAAGAAGAAAGAGACGAAGCAGAAAGTCTATTTCCTGCATTGATTTCAGAAGACTTAGAAGAAGTAATCGATCAAAGTAATATTCATAGATGGTTACATACAGCAGTTTCAAATGTTGAAATAAGATTTGCCTATGTTATAAAAAAACTTTTAGACAAAGGAATTTCGCTTGAAGATATTAAAAAAGTTGCTTTTGAATATGGAACGACTTTTCCAAAATATGAAATTTCATCCCTACAAGATGCTTATGAATTACTAATGGACATTTTACTTGACGGACTACCTTGTGATGTTTCAATTTCTGTAATTAGAGAAGAAGAAAACGAATTGGAATTCGTACTATATAATGATATTCACAAACAATATTTTAATGAATTTGATATGGAAGCTTCTGTATATCACGAACTCAGAGAGGCTTTTGTAAATGGTCTTTTTGAAAAATATTCATTAAAATATAAAAATATTATTGATAGCAATAAGCTAATTTCAAGATAAAATGAAGATTAGAATTGATAGATTTCTTTGTCATATGGGAATTGGTTCAAGAAGTGAGATAAAGAAATATTTGAAAACTTGTCGAGTTAAGCTGAATGGAAAGTTTGAGAAGAATTCAAATACACAGGTTGACATTGAAAAAGATGAAATTTTGTTTGATGATGAAATTGTAATTTATAAGGAATTTACTTATTTGATGTTGAATAAGCCAAAGGACTTTATCAGTGCAACCTTTGATACAAAACTTCCTACTGTTTTAGACTTGCTTGAATTTCCATACTCCAATATGGAATTATTTCCAGTTGGACGACTTGACATAGATACGACAGGATTTTTGATTTTAACAAATGACGGCAAATTTTCCTACAATGTAACAAATCCAAAGAAAAAAGTAAATAAAAAATATTTTGTAACTTTAAGAGATGAAATTATAAGTGAACAAATCGAAAAACTTGAAAATGGAATTTACTTTGAAAAAGAAGGTTTTACAACAGAAAATGCAAAGGTTGAAAAAATTTCAGAAAAAGAAATTAACCTTACAATTTCCGAAGGAAAATTTCATCAAGTAAAAAGAATGTTGGAATATGTGGAAAATGAAGTTGTCGAACTAAAAAGAGTGTGCATTGGAAATTTGAATTTAGACGATAGTCTTAAATTTGGAGAGTATCGAGAAATTACTAATAGTGAGTTAGAAGAAATATTTAGATAAAGTTTTGATTGTTGTCAAAACTTTTTTTATTGTTATTTTTGTGATAAAATAATTGTAAGATATTTATTTTTAGGAGTTTTTATGAAAAGTTTAGAAAATGTTAGTAATAATCATAGAAAAGAAGATTTGAAATTACTTTTTTATGGAATTTTGGTTGGGATAGCTGCAGGAGGACTTTCAAGTTTCTATCGTTATATTATTCATGGGATAGAAGGAATTATAGGAGGAATCGTAAATATAAGTAGAAGTCATTTTTACATTTATCCGATTATTTTTATTGCACTTATATTTATTTCTTTTTTAGTTACAAAGATTAAGAAAATGTCAAGATTTTGTGGAGGTTCCGGAATACCACAAGTTGAAGCGGAAATAAAGGGATATATTAATCCTAATCCTGTGAAAGTATTATTAGCAAAAATTTTCGGGGGAGCTTTAACTGCTTTGGCAGGTTTTTCAGTTGGTCGTGAAGGTCCATCAATTCAAATTGGAGCAATGAGTGGAAAATTAGTTTCAAGAAAACTAAAGAAAAATAAAACTGTTGAAAAGTTTTTGATAACTTGTGGAGCAAGTGCCGGACTTGCTGCCGCATTTAATGCTCCTGTTGCAGGAATTTTATTTGCAGTTGAAGAAGTACATCGCCACATTAGTAAAAAACTTTTGGTAGTTTGTATGGCAGCTACAATAACTGCTGATTTGGTTTCAAAAATATTGTATGGAACAGAAACGGTTTTTAATTTTAGTATGGCTGAAAAATTACCGTTGGTAAATTATTGGACTTTGATTTTATTTGCAGTTGTATTATCCGTTTTAGGAGTTCTCTATATATTTTTAATGGAATTTTTTATGAAAATTCAAGATGGATTAAACCTAAAAAAAGAATTTAAATTGATTCCATATTTTTTACTACCTATAGTAATTTTAATATTTACACCTAATTTATTAGGTGGTGGCGGCTTTTTGATGAAAGAGTTACAAACTGTTGATTTTCCAATTTATATGTTAATTTTACTTTTTATAGTAAAATTATTATTTTCAATAATTTGTTTCAGTTCAGGAGTTCCTGGTGGAATTTTCTTTCCGATATTAGTTTTAGGAGCAACTGTTGGAACAATTTTTGGGAAAATTATAGACCCGATTTATATAAATAGTTTTATTATTCTTGGAATGGCAGGATATTTGACTGCAATAGTTAGAGCACCACTTACTTCAATAATTTTAATCTTTGAAATGACTGGTAATCTTTCCTATTTATTGCCTCTTTCAATAGTTTGTCTTATAACTTATTCCATACCGAATTATTTAAAATCACTACCTATTTACGAATATCTTTTAGAAAGATTAATGGAAAGAGAACATATTGCTACTTCAAAAGATGGAGAAAAAATGACTATGAGTATAGTTGTTGAGATTGGAAGTGAGATAGAAAATAAGAAAATAAAAGAAGTAGAATTTCCAAAGGGAATGTTAATTATAAATATTGACAGAGGAGTCGAAGAAATAATACCAAATGGGGAAACTACAATAATAAATGGAGATGTTATAAATGTACTCGTAAGTGAAAATAAATTATTTGATACATTTAACGCATTACAAAAAATTTGCCAAAATAATTAAAAAATAAAGAATACTTTTAGAATTGTTAGGGGGTCTTATGATTAAATTATTAACTTTAGAAGAAATTGAAAAATATAAAAGAGAAATTTCCGATATATACAAAGAAGTTTTTAAAACTGATGATTTTTCTGCTAATTTTTTAATTACTAGAATTGACGGTAGTTTAAAAAATAATATAAAAATTGTTGGAGCTTTTGAAAATGAAAAGTTAATCGGTTTTGTATATGGCTTTGATTTTTTTAAAGAAAATTGGTGGGCAATGCAAGTGGATTCACAGTTACCAAGTGGAATTGATTGGTATAAAGGCACTTTTGAACTTAATGAATTGGCAGTTATTGAAAAATATCAAGGTAAAGGATATGGGAAAAAATTGATGAAATGTCTAATTGAGAATTTTGAAGGAGATAAAATTTTATTATCCACTAAGAAATTTAATAATGATAAAATAATTAATTTTTATCATAAACTAGGATTTAAAGATTTAATAAATCTATTTGAATATCCTAATGGAGATTATGAAACATCAATTATACTATGTTTAAGTAAATAGTTTTTTAATGGTTAGATTAAGGTCTAATCATTTTTTTGTTGTTAAACAACAAGGTTTTCTGAATTTTATTTGATATAAAGTATTATAAAAGAGTTGAATTATCATATAATAATATAAATATAGATATTTACTATCAAATGTATTGACAACGATTGCCTATAATGGTAAAATAAAATAAATAAGAAATAACTATCAAAAATATTTTTTGTTTTTTCTTATTGAAAATATATTTTAGGAGGGTTTTTTATGATTACAGATGGATTTCAATTTATTGCTCTGTTATTTTTTGTTTCAGGTATAGTTATTTACTTGGAAAAGAAGTTTAAAAATGGAATATTTTTTAAATATATTCCTGCGTTGGTTATAATTTATTTCGGCGCTATGATTTTATCTACATTGGGCGTATGGGATATGAATGTGGAAAGTGTATCTAAAGCCAGAAGTGTTTTAAAAGATGCAATATTGCCGTCAATGATATTTTTAATGCTATTAAGGGCTGACCTTAGAGATATAGCAAAATTAGGTCCTAGAATGATAATTTCATTCTTTACTGCAACATTTACTATAATGATTGGTTTTGTTGTGGCATTTCTTATCTTCAAAGGAAGTCTTGCATCCAATGCGCCTTTGACTTTTGGAGCACTAGCAGGAAGTTGGGTTGGAGGAACACAAAATATGGTTGCGGTACAACAAGCAGTAGGACTTGAAGGCTCAGGAATGGGTTATACACTATTGATTGACTCAATAGACTATTCAATATGGATAATGTTCTTATTATTCTTAGTTCCATTTGCAAACAAGTTTAACAAGTGGACAAAGGCTGACACATCAAAAATTGATAATATAAATGAACATTTAACTGCAAAATTTTCAACAATAAGTAAAGAGATAACTTTCCAAGATATATTTTTCTTATTGAGTGTTTCACTTGGAGTTACAGCGGTTACAGGAATAATGGGAAATGAATTGGTAAAAGTTCCTGCACTTGCATTTATGGGAGCAACAGGTTGGACAATAATCATAACTACAATTTTAGGAGTTATTTTTGCAATGACACCACTTGCAAGAATTCCGGGATCTCCTGAAGTTTCAAATGTACTATTATATATGCTAATAGGCTTAATCGCATCAAATGCAAACTTTATGGAACTTACTCAAGCTCCGGCATATATTTTAGCAGGTTTTGTAATTCTTATAATTCATGGAGTTTTAATGGCTATAATCGGAAAAGTATTCAAACTTGATTTATTCACTTGTGGTATAGCTTCTCTTTCAAACATAGGCGGAGTAGCTTCTTCACCTGTACTTGCTGCGGCATATTCACAATCATTGGTGCCGATAGCTGTATTAATGGCATTAATCGGAGTTATTACCGGAACGTTTTTCGGAATTGGAGTTGCAAAATTCCTGACACTTTTAGCTTGATGAAATTTTTTTATAGAATGGTTGATTTTATCAGCCATTCTTTTTTTGTGTAAAAAGTTTATTAAATGTATCAAAATATAAAACTTGTAAAAAGTTTTTTTTTGGTATATACTATTTTGGGAATGTTTTAAAAGGAGTTTTGTATATGAAAAAGGCAATGCAAATGTCCGAATCCGTTGAAGTTGCAATTTTTTTAGCATTAAGCGGGGGGCTTATGGATGCATATTCATATCTTTTAAGAGGAGAAGTTTTTGCGAATGCACAAACTGGAAATATGTTGTTATTAGGAGTTCATGCTTCTCAAGGAAATTGGGAAATGTGTTTAAAATATGCTTTTCCAATATCTTTTTTTACTTTTGGGATTTTTTTATCGGATTTATTTAGAAAAAAAGGTAATTTTAAATTACATTGGCGACAAAATGCTGTTATATTTGAAATACTTTTGCTTATTTGTGTGGCATTTATTCCTGAAAATATGAATGCACTTGCAAATGCAATGACATCTTTTGCCTGTGGAATACAAGTTCAAAGTTTTAAAAAACTTTGTGGCATAGATTTTTCTACAACAATGTGTATTGGAAATTTAAGAGGTGGGACTCATAATTTAGCAGAGTATTTTTATACAAAAAATAAGAAGTTTTTAGAATATAGCTTGATGTATTTTGCGGTCATATTATGTTTTATTATTGGAGCAATTATAGGTAGTAAATTTAGCAATATTTTAGGACTAAAAACAATTCTGCTAAGTGCTGTTTCGCTTATTGTTTGTGTATTTATTATGTTTATAGATAGAGAAAATTAAAGGAGAGAGATTTTGTTTAATATAGTTTTATTGGAACCGGAAATTCCTTTCAATACTGGAGCTATTGGAAGAACTTGTGTCGCAACCGACACTAAATTACATTTGATAAAGCCATTGGGCTTTTCACTTGATGATAAAATGGTGAAGAGATCGGGTCTTGATTATTGGGATAAGTTAAAACTTTTTGTCTATGAAAATATTGAAGATTTTTACGAAAAAAATCCGAATGCAAATATCTATTTTTCAACTACAAAGGCAAAAAGAACCTACGATAAGGTAGAGTATTCTCCAAATGATTACATAATGTTCGGAAAAGAGAGTAAAGGAATACCGGAAGAAATTTTAGTTAAAAACGAGGAACATTGTGTAAGAATACCGATGTGGGGAGAAATTCGTTCTCTTAATCTTTCAAATTCGGTATCAATAGTATTATATGAAGCATTAAGACAACAAGATTTTTCAGAACTTGAAAAGTTTGGAAATTTGCATAGATTACATTGGAGTGAATAATGGACGAAGAATTATATGATTTATTAAAACAAAAAAGAAAAATAGAAGCCGTAAAGTATATTAGAAATAAATATGATATGGATTTTAAAAGAGCAAAAGAAACAGTTGATAATTTAACTGAAAAAGTGGAATATTTTGAAGGAAAAAATCTTGGCTTATTTGAAGAAGATTTTTCTGACAATAAAAATTTAGATACTTCTGAAATATCTGATGACAATTTATATGCTTTGATAAAAGAAAATAGAAAAATTGAGGCTGTAAAATATGTAAGAGAAAAATATAATTTTGATTTAAAAACATCTAAGAAAATAGTTGATAGTTTAGATATAAATAATCTAATGGCATTTACAGAAAAAAATATTGTTTCTGCATCAAAAACTGATTTTTCTAAATATGGAAGTGGTTATAGTAACGAAAGTTATTCCTATGAAATGATTGATGGAAAACAACATTTCTTTGCATATAAAGATGGAGAAAAAAGAGAAGTCAGTAGTACTGCAATTCCTAGTGAAATATTGAAATGGTTTGAAAAATCTGCAGAAAAAACTGTAGATGAATATGAAGATAAAGAATATAGGAAAAAAAATATCTTTTGGGGAATTTTGCTAGTAGCATTAATAGTTGGAATTTATTTCTACTTTAATTAAAATTTGACATTTTAAAGAAATTGAATTTTTGACTATTGGGGTTAGTTAAAATTTTTTGTCTATAAAAATATTGAATATTTTTCAGAATTTAAAGATTTACACATTATATTGGAGTGAGTAATGGACGAAGAATTATATGATTTATTAAAACAAAAAAGAAAAGATGATGCCATAAAATATATCAGAAATAAATATGATATGGATTTTAAAAGTGCAAAAGAAACAATTGATAAGATGACAAAAACATTGGAATTTTTTGAAGGTAAAAACCGTGGTTTATCAAAAACTGATTTTTCCGATATGTTTAAAAATTCAATAATATCAAGGATATATGATAATGATTTATATGCACTGATAAGAGAAAATAGAAAAATAGAAGCTGTAAAATATGTAAAAGACAAATATAAGTTTGATTTAGAAAAGGCAAAAGCTATGGTTGATACTTTAGAGCCGGAGATGTTTACAGAAAAAAGTATTATTTCTGCATCAAATTCTAATTCATCTAATTTTGAAAGTGGTTATAGTATTGGAAACTATTCCTATAAAATGATTGATGGAGAACAACTTTACTATACTTATAAAGATGGAGAAAAAAAAGAAGTAAATAGGGTTTCAATTCCTAAAGATATACTTAAAGATTTTGAAGAATCTGCAGATGAATACGAAGATAAAAGAATAAAAAGAAAAAATATTCTTTTGGGAATACTTTTAGTGATTATAGTAGCAGGAATACTTATTTACTTTAATTAAAATTTGACACTTTAATTTATTTGTGTTAAAATTTAAATGATGTAGAGATATATCAAAAATTAATAAAAAATTCAGGAGGAAGGAATGTTAATTAGATAACTATTATGAAACAGAAATTTAATAGCTTTTTAGAGCTTAGTTTTTTGTTGCCATTTTAGTTATGCATTCCTTTTTGTGTTCTTTTTAGAACTCCTCTTTGAGTTGCAAAATGAATGTTGAAATGGCAATAAGTGAATTGCCATTTTTTTGTGGCTTAATTTAGGAGGGTATATGCTTAGTATAAAAAATTTAACGATACATTTAGTTAAAGATTTAAGAACTGTAATTGAAAATTTTAGTTTTTCTTTAGAAAACAAAATGAAAGTTTGTATAATTGGAGAAGAGGGAAATGGAAAATCCAGCATTTTAAAGGCTATAGTTGATGATGAGGGTTTAAAAGAATATGCTGAAATAAGTGGAGAGATAAATAAGAAAAATGAAGTTATAGGATATTTACCACAGATTTTGGAAACAAATATTTTAGATTTTTCAACGAAAGAATATCTTGAAAATAAAATTAAAGAGGAATTTTTTGACTACAATTTATTTTATAAATTGTTAAAGGAGTTAAATTTTGATGAAAATTTAATAAATGAAAAACAAAAGATAAGTGAATTATCAGGTGGAGAAAGAATTAAATTTATTTTACTTTGTGAACTTATGAAAGAGCCGACTTGTCTTTTATTGGACGAGCCTAGTAATGATTTGGATATAAATTCTATTGAATGGCTTAAGAATTTCATAAAAAACATTGATATTCCAATAATATTTATTTCTCATGATGAGGATTTAATTGAAAATTGTGCAAATGTAATTATTCATATTGAACAACTTATGAGAAAACAAAAACCGAAGATTTCGATTGAAAAGTTGGATTATGAAAATTATGTTGAGAATAGAGGAAATGCTATTGAAAGACAGGAGAGAATTGCAAAAAAACAAAGAGAAGAATTTGATAAGAAACAAAGAAAATATCAGAAAATATATGAAAGAGTGCAACATGAAATCAGAAGTACAAAAAATGATTTTTGGGGGACAGAGCTGAAAATAAAAATGCATACTGTAAAATCTATCGGTAGAAAACTTGAAAAAGAAAAGGAGAATTTACTTGATTTTCCCGATTATGAAGAATCTATTTTTGTAAAATTTGATGAAAATGTAAATTATTCAACAAAAAAGGAAATTTTAGATTTGAATTTGGAAAAACTTGTCATCGGTTCTAAAATTTTGAGTGAAAATTTGGAATTAAAGGTATTTGGTACTGATAAAATCTGTATAATCGGAGAAAATGGAATAGGAAAGACAACTCTTTTAAAGATAATTTTGGAAAATGTAAAGAAAAATGTAAAGATTGCCTATATGCCTCAAAATTATGACGATAAGATGAATGTTGATATGAGTATTATAGATTATTTGAGTAAGACTTACGAAAAGGAAGAGACTACAAAAATCAGAACATTTTTAGGGTCAATGAAGTTTACTGCAGATGAGATGTTTCACAATTTAAAATCACTTTCCGGAGGACAAAAGGCGAAAATTTACTTTTTAAAAATGATTTTAGAAAATCCTGAAGTTTTGATTTTAGATGAGCCTACAAGAAATTTATCTCCTTTTTCGTCAGTTGAAATCAGAAAATTATTAAAATCATATAAAGGAGCGATAATCTCAGTTTCTCACGATAAAAAATATATTAATGAGGTTTGTGATAAAGTTTATAGACTTAATAAAAATGGATTGGAACTTGTAATTTAAACTTGAGAATACTTTTTATCAAATTTTTGACTACTTTTTGTATTTATGGTAAAATAAAAGTTAATAAATTAGGATTTTAACATAAAAACGGAGGATATATGGATAAAATTTTTGATATTTTAGAGGGTATTTTTTCAGTTGAAACCTTTGGAAATTTAAAGTTGTATGATTTAATGGCAATTATTTTTAAATATATTTTTGTTATTATTATTTATTATTTTATTTATAATATAATTAAAATGATATATTTTGATATTAGCACAACTAGCGAAATGAGTGAGGTTTCTAATACCTATCTAAAACTTATAAACAGAAAGGAAAGTCTTCCTTTTAAAGTTCATGAACATTATTATATAAATAATGAGACAACTTTAGGTCGTGGTGATTCTAATGATATTGTAATAAATGATAAATTTATTTCTAAGAAACATATGAGAATTATTAAAGAAGACGGAATTTATTATATTGAAGATTTAGGCTCTGCAAATGGGACTTTACTTAATGGAGAACCAATTACAGAGGCTATTGAACTTAAAGATAAGGATTTAATAGATGTTGGTAGAATTGAGTTCTTATTTGTAAATGAGGAAGTTGATGATGATTAGTAAAAAATTAATGTCAAGATTTAGAACTTTAACTGTAAATTCCCATGTCAGTACAAAGAGTATACAAGGACTTTTGTTATTCTTTCAAATTTTAGGATTATTTTTAATTATGGCTAGGGATTTTGCGAATTTTGACAAAACTAAGTTGTATTTTATGATTGCCTTGATTGGTTTTGTATATATTTCTGGGAAATTGGTACAAAAGTTTACTAGGGGCGATTATTATATAATGCTTATTGCGAATATGCTTTTTTCTATTGGAATTTTAGAAATTTACAGGCTGAATAATAAATTGGCATATAGACAAATTATTTGGTTTTGTATCGGCATTGTAGCCTTTTGGGTTATATATTTAATTTTAAAATATATAAGAATCTGGAGCAAAATGTACTATTTTTATGCTGGAATTTCGTATCTTTTATTTATTGCAACATTCCTATTGGGCAGTAGAATTAATGGGGCAAAAAACTGGATAAGATTGGGGAAAAATTTTGCTTTCCAACCATCTGAGCTTATAAAGATTGCTTTTGTTTTCCTCATTGCAGCTTATTATAAAAATAGAGAAAAGTTTGAAAAAGATATTTTTAAAAAATATAGTTTACATTTCTTTTTCTACACATTTTTAGGATTTCTATTTTTACAAAAAGACTTAGGTACAGTACTTGTGTTTTCAGGAGTTTTTATCTTTGCACAGTATATGTATGAACCGCATAGAAAATATATATTTGTAAATCTTTTGATTCTTTCTTTCGGAGCCGTGTTGGGATATGTTTTGTTTAAGCATGTTAAGGTAAGAGTAAAAATCTGGCTAGATCCTTTTAAATATGCAGATGGAATGGGCTATCAAATAATTCAAGGTTTTTATGCGATTGCAAGTGGTGGATTTTTCGGAAAAGGTCTTGGACTTGGAAGACCGGATTATATTCCGTTTGCAGAAAGTGACTATATATTTGCAAGTATTTGTGAAGAAATGGGAATTTTAATGGGAATGGGAGTAGTTATGTTGTTTTTAATCTTAACATACAGAGGAATAAAAACTTCTATGGAACAACATAATAAATTCTATAAGTATGTAGCTTTTTGTCTTTCATTAATTTTCGCTTTTCAGTCATTGATAATGTTCGGAGGAATTTTAAAACTTATTCCACTTACAGGAATCACAATACCTTTTGTCAGCTATGGAGGTTCTTCAATTCTTTCAAGTTTCATTGCTTTGGGGATTTTACAGTATGCCTCTGAAGAAAATATATAGGAGGATAATATGGTTGAAATTAAAAGATATAAGAGGATTTTAACATTTATAAGTTTACTATTTATTTTAATTCTTGGATATATGACTTATTTTCAAGTTGCAAAAGCAGATAAACTTAAAAATGATGAAGATAATAAAAGAAATTGGGTTGATGACAATAAATTAAAGAGAGGAAATATCCTCGATTCTAATGGAAATATTTTAGCTGAAACTAAAACTGATGAAAAGGGAGATAAATTCAGATATTTTCCTTATGGGGAAGCCTATGCTCATATAGTCGGATATAACAGCAAAAAATATGGAAAAACGGGAATTGAGAAAAAATTTAATACAACTCTTTTAAACAAACAGGATAAAACTCCTATAGGAGAATTAAAGAAAATTTTAATTGATCAAAAAGAAGGTAATTCAGTAAAATTGACTACAAATACGGAATTGCAAAAATATGCTCTTTCTCTTTTGGAGGGACATAAGGGGTCGATGATTTTGATGAATCCACAAACCGGATCAATAATTGCAATGGCGGACAGACCTACTTTTGATCCAAATAAAATAGAATCTAATTGGGCAAACATTATTTCAGATGAGGAAAATGCACCGCTTTTAGCGAGAAGTACTTCCGGACTTTTCACACCCGGATCTGTTTATAAACTTATAACAGGAACTGCATTGCTTGAAAAACTTAGTGGAAGTGATTTAAATTACAATGATAAAGGTTCAACAACTATTGACCATTATAAAATAAATAACTATGCAAAGGAAGTCAATGGAAATATAGATTTGAGAAAGGCTTTGGTAAAATCTTCAAACACATATTTTGCAGATCAAGTACAAAAAATTGGAGTTGATTCTATGATTGATGTAAGTAAAAGATTTATGTTCGGTCAAGAAATTCCTTTTGAGTTAAAAACTGCAATTTCTCCAATTCCGTATAACGATAAAACTACGGCTTTGGAACTTGGAACTGCGGCGTTTGGGCAAGGAAAAGATTTGGTTACTCCATTACAGGTTGCATTGTACACAAGTGCAATTGCTAATGGCGGAAATATGATGAAACCTCATATTGTAAGTGAAATTCTAGATCCAAGTGGAAAAATAATTGAAAAAGTTACACCTGAAGTTTTATCAAAAGTTGCTGACAAAAAAATAATGGACACAATGAAAGATTATTTAAAATCTTCAGGGGATAGAAATTTCGCCGGATTTGTGAAAGGAAAGAAAGTTGCAGGTAAAACAGGAACAGCAGAAAAAACAAAGGATAAAATTCATTCTTGGGTTACAGTTTTTTATCCTGTAGATAATCCTACAATTGTATGTACAGCATTTTTTGAAGAGGAAAACAAAATTGCCGCTGAAATGATTCCTCTTGTAAAAAAACTTGTAAATAAAGCGATAGAGCTTGGATATTAGGAGATACTATGAATTATAGAGTGCTATTTAGAATTGAAAGATTAAAACTTATAGATAAATTAAAGGCAAAAATCGTAAATTATAGAAGGTATTGCGAAGAAATGGGTGATACTTGTGAAATTGAAATAGTTTGTGCAGGAAATGTGGTTTCACATTTTTTGGAAGAAGATGAGTTTTTTAAAGATGAAAGTCTACAAGTTAAACTCTGTAAAAATGCTTTAAACGGATTAAAACCGAACTATGAACAGAAAAATATTCAAATAGTATCAGCCGGTATTGGGGAAGTAATTAAGAGAAAATCTGAAGGCTGGATTGAATATACAATAGAATAAAAATTTACTGAAAAAAGAATGTTTATAGAAGAACATTCTTTTTTCTTATGAAGAAATATGTTTTTAAAAATATTGATAAAAAGTGAAAAAAATGGTAAAATTAATGTGTATAATTTTAATTTTTTGTTTGGAGGGGCATAATGGAAAAATATAATTGGTCATTAGAAAAAATTTATAAAAATGTGGATGAAGCAAAAGCAGAGATAAAACTTTGCGATGAATTTGTTGAAAAACTTACAAGGGAAGAAAAATCTGTTAAAAATTTAAAAAATATTATGGAATTATCTGAAAAGGCAAGTAGACTTGTAGAAAAATTATATACTTATTCATATATGAAAAGAGATGAGGACAGTAGAGTTCCTGAAGCACAAAAATTAGCTTTAGAAGTAAATTCATTAGGCACAAGATTAGGTTCTGCTATGGCATTTTTTGATCCTTTCTTAATGAGTTTATCTGATGAAGAATTGGAAAACTTTTACAAAGAAGGAGATAATGAAAAATATAGAATTCATTTTGAAAATATTTTAAGATTTAAACCTCATACTTTAAGTGCTGGTGAAGAAAAACTTCTTGCAAATTGTAGTGAAATGGAGAGGACAGGTCAAAATTCATTCTATATGTTAAGTTATGCCGATATGGATTATGGTAATATTGAAAGTAAAGGTGAAGAAAAATTAACTCCGGCTAATTTCAATACTTTTCTTTTAGATGAAAATGAAGAAGTAAGAAAAGAAGCGTTTGATAAAATGTATAAAACTGTTTCAAACTTTAAAAATACTTATGCCACAACTTTATACAGTGCGATTAAGAACTTAACAACACTTGCTAAGGTTAAACACTATCCTTCAGCTAGATATATGGAATTATTCCAAGATTGTGTACCTGAAACAGTTTATGACTCATTGATAGAAAGTATTGAAGAATATCTTCCTTCTCTTCATAAATATTATGGATTAAGAAAGAAAGCATTAAAGAAAGATAAACAATATATGTGGGATGTTTCTATAAATTTAGAAAAAGAATTTGATCAAAAATATCCTTATGAAAAAGCAAGAGAATTAATAACTGAAGGTCTTAAACCATTGGGAGAAGACTATATTGAAGTTTTAAATAGAGGTTTTGACGATCGTTGGGTTGACGTTTATCCAAGAGAAGGAAAAGCTGGTGGAGCATATTCATGGGGAAGCTTTGATACAGATCCATATATCCTAATGAATTATACAGATACTTTAGATAGTATGTTTACATTAGCTCATGAATTTGGACATTCAATGCATAGTTATTATTCAAAATCTGACAATGACTATCTATATGCTCAATATAAGATTTTCGTTGCAGAAGTTGCATCAACTTTTAATGAATTAACTCTATTAGATTATTTGTTAAAGAATGTTAAGAATAAAAATGAAAAGATTTATATCCTAAACTATTACATTAATATGTTTATCGGAACAGTATTTAGACAAACAATGTTTGCTGAATTTGAAAAGAATACACATTTAGAAGTTGAAGAGGGAAATGCCTTAACTGCCGATGATTTCACAAGAATTATGAGCGAATTAAATGACAAATATTATGGAGAAAATGTTGAAAAGAGCGAGTTAGCTAGTTACTTATGGGCTAGAATTCCTCATTTCTACACTAATTTCTATGTATATAAATATGCAACAAGTTTCTGTGCTGCAAGTTTCTTATCAAGCAGAGTTGTTAAGGGAGATAAAGAAGCATTAAAGAGTTATAGAAATTTCTTAAAAGACGGATGTAGACATCAACCGATAGAACAATTAAGAGCTGCAGGAATAGATATGGAAGATAAAAATTCTATCAATAAAGCTCTAGATGTTTTCAAAGGTTTAGTTGACGAACTAGAAAAAGAATTAGAAGCTTAGAAAGATTTAAGGAGGGTTTTTTTCGTGTCTAAGAAAAATAAAAAAAAGAATAAAATTGAAAAAAATTCTTCAAATTTTTCAGAGGGTGGATTTGATAAATCTATTTTATCCGACTATTCTCAATGGAGAGAAGATTATTCCGAAAAAGAAATTTCTGAAGAAACTGTCCTCGAATCCACTAAAGAAAAAGAAACTGATAAAGTAGATGATTTAGATTTTAAATCAAGTCTTATCAATTCGGAAGTGGAAGATCATACTTTTTCAACTGATGAAGAAAAAGCAAAAATAAATTCAAAGGTTGAAAAAGAAAAAGAGAATAAAGAAGAAAATAACGAAGAAGATAAAGAAAAAAACGAAGACGATAGTGAAGAAGATGAAATATTAACAGAAACACAAAGACTTCAACTTATTTATGGGAATGTTGTTCCTCTACATGAAAGACGTCGTAGAGGAAGCAAAGCTGTTAAGAATAAAGAAAAAAACAAAGATAAAAATCCAAAAGTTTTAGAAACTGTAAAGGACGAAGAAAAAGAAGCATCTGTCGAAGAAAAAATTGCTCAAAGTTCAGTTGAAAATATTGAAAAAAAGGAAACTAAAAAGCAGGAGAAAATTGAAGAGCAAAAGGAAGGTAAATCCAAAGAAACTGAGAAGCAAAAAGAAATTCAAAAAACAAAGGAAGAAAAGGATAAAAAGGAAGTAAATAAATATGATATGCCAAAAGTTCCAAAAACTTTGAAGATAATTTTTGCTTGTACTATCCTTTTAGCAATTTCAGTAGTCAGTTTTTTTGGACTTAAGGCATATCACTCTCTTGGAGTAAAACTTCCAAGTATTCTATCCGGAGTTGAATCCAAAAAAATCGGATTTTATACTTCAAACTTTGTTTTTAATGGGAAAGTATTAGATAAAGATCAAGCAGAATATCTTATATCTATGTTTGAAGAAGATGAAACAAAATTAGCTACAATTAAAAAATGGCTTAAAGAAGATGCTGAAAATCTAAAGAAAGATGAAAACTATAAGAGTGATAGACCTGTTAGGCTTCAAAAAAGCGGAAAAATTTTAGGACTTTTTGATGATTATAAAATTTGTTTAGATCCGATAAAATTGAAAGTCGAAAAGAATGATAAGGTGGAAACTTCTATTTTATTAAACGGAAAAGAAGAGAGCGTTTCAGATAAAGAATATGAGCTGTTTCCGGGAAAATATACAATCTTTTATTATGATAATAATGTAAAATTAAAAGAGGAAATTTCTCTTTTTTATGATGAAAAGTCTGGTGTTAAAAATGTCTCTTATGGAGTGGGAGCGGACTACAAATTGGCAAATGAAGTTGAAAAACTTGATACAAACTCAAAGGAGAGTTCATTTAAAATAGTAACAAGAGATGAAAATAGTATTTTATTTGTAAATGATAAAAATACAGAATTAACTGTAAAGGAATTTAATAAATTGTCAGGAACAAATATTAAAAAGGGTGATATTTTAAAAGTTGTAACAAAAATGCCTTGGGGATATACAATTTCTGACGGAGTTACTTATCAAGGAGAAAGAAAAGTAAATGTAAGTACTCCTCTTAGCGATAAAAGATTACTTGATGTTGCAATTTCAAGAACTATTGAATTATTAAGAGAAGATGTTCAGTCAAGAGGCAAAAAAGATGCAAGTTTATTGACTACAATGATAAATCCATCTTTACAAATTGAAGCAAAAAGAGTTGAGTCATTGATAAATAACGGAAGAGAATATATTGGAGGTTATCCTTCAATGGAATTTGACCTTAATTCTTTTGAAATAAGAGAATATGGAGATACTTATGAAATGTATATAGGTGGACATCTATTAGTTCAAGAAACAACTTATCCTCAAAATAGTAAACCGCCAAAATTGGAATCAATAACACCGACAGAATCAACAGTCGGATTCCATTTTATCTATGATAAGCAAAAGAAAAATTGGTATAGCAATGTTTGGGGTTTTACAACAAGAACAATAACAAGAGATAATATAAAAAGTGTTGATATCTCAAAAGATATGATTGCGAGGTAAGTTTATAACATGATTTTGACCGACCTTAAAAATTGAATAAAATCAGTTTTATTAGGTCGGTTTGTTATATTTAAAATAAATATTAGGAGCATTGTATGAATATTGATATTATTTTTCAAAATATTGAATTTTTGATAAAGATGGTTCTTGCAACTTCTATGGGGGCAATAATCGGTTTTGAAAGAAAGAGTAGAAATAAAGAAGCAGGTATTAGAACTCATGCGATAGTTTGTTTGGCATCAGCACTTATGGTAATAGTTTCTAAATATGGTTTTTTTGATGTAGGAAATTATGATGCAGCACGTGTTGCAGCTCAAGTTGTTTCCGGAATTGGCTTTTTGGGAGCGGGACTTATTTTTATAAAAAATAATGCCGTAAATGGATTGACAACTGCTGCAGGAGTTTGGGCTACTGCTGGAATTGGACTTGCTATGGGAGCGGGACTTTATGCGGTTGCGATTTTTGGAACTCTTTTAATTGTAATCATTCAAACTTTGATGCATAAAGATACATTTTTAAATAAAGACCATTTGACTATTACATTTGAGATAGAGTTGGAAGATAGTTTTAATTCTATCAGAGAAATTAGAAGTTGTTTGGAAAGATTTAAACTTGAAATTCAAAATGTGGAGATTATAAAGAAAAATAGATTCGTAATAGTTAAATTTTACACTGTTGTTCCTCTCGACTTTGAAAGAGAGCATTTGGAAGATTTAATTTTTGATGATGAAAGAGTTAAAAAGATTGAAATGTAGTTGACTTTTTTAACTATTTTTTATATAATTATTTTAATATTTAATATTGAGCGTTGATTGTGCTTACAACACAGGAGTTTAAAAGTGATTGTGCTTAAACAATATGAGGCCTATGCGAAGAAGGGTGGTACCACGATAAGTCGTCCTTTCACAGTTTTAGGTCTTTTTTTATAGGAGGTTTTATGGAATACAAGAATATTTTTGAAGAGCTTGTCGATAGAGGATATTTTGAACAAGCTACTTATGAAGATGAGTTAAAAGAATTATTATCCAAAGAGAGAGTAAAATTTTACATAGGTTTTGATGCGACAGCAGATAGTTTGACAATTGGACATTTTATTCAAATTATGGTTATGAAAAGAATGCAAAACTATGGTCATATTCCAATTGCACTTTTAGGTGGAGGAACTACAATGATAGGAGATCCTTCAGGAAGAAGCGATATGAGAATGGTAATGACTGAAGAACAAATTAATTATAATGCTAAAAGATTTTTTGAACAACTTTCCAGATTTATTGACTTCACTGATGGAAATGCAATTATAGAAAATAATAAAGATTGGCTTTTAGACTTAAATTTTATAAAGTTTATGAAAGAAGTAGGAGTACATTTCAGCGTAAATAAGATGCTTACTTGTGATGCATACAAAAATAGAATGGAAAAAGGTCTTACATTCTTTGAATTTTCATATATGTTAATGCAAAGTTACGATTTCTTATATCTATACAGAAAACATGGTTGTAAATTGCAATTAGGTGGTTCTGACCAATGGAGCAATATCCTTGGAGGATATGATTTAGTAAGAAAGCTTGAACAAGATAAAGTTTATGCTATGACTTTTAAACTTTTAACAACAGCTGACGGAGTTAAAATGGGTAAATCTCAAAAAGGTGCAGTTTGGTTAGATGAAGAAAAAACATCTCCTTATGAACTTTTCCAATATATGAGGAATGTTGATGATAGAGATGTTGAAAAGTTTTTACTTATGCTTACTTTCCTTCCTACAGAAAAATGTAGAGAATTAGGCAAATATAAAGATGAAAGAATTAACGAAGCAAAGGAAATTTTAGCTTTTGAAGTAACAAAGATTATTCACGGAGAAGAAAAGGCACAAAAAGCATTGGAAACTACCAGAGCATTATTCAGCGGAGAACTTTTAGATGAAAATATGCCTTCAACTGAAATCAATAAATCAGATTTTGAAAATGAAGAAATAGGAATTCTAGATTTGATTAGAACTTGTGGACTTTCAAAGTCTAATGGAGAAGCTAGAAGACTTATAGAACAAGGCGGAATTTCTTTAAATGGAGAAAAAGTTGCAGATACTAATTTAAAAGTTTCTCTTAATTTAGAAGAAATAGTAATTAAAAAAGGTAAAAAAATCTATCACAGAGTAATTGCTTTATAGGAGTTTTTGATGAAAAAAGAAGATGTATATGTAGTAGGAATTGCCGGAGGCTCAGCTTCCGGTAAGACTACGATTATTGAAAAGTTGAAAAAACAATTTAAAGATGAAATTGTTATGATTAGCCATGATTTTTATTATTGGCCAAATGATGATAAGACTTTAGAAGAAAGGGCAAAGTTGAATTATGATCACCCTAAGTCTTTTGAAACTTCTAAACTTATTGAAGATATAAAGATTTTAAAATCAGGTAAAGCGGTAGATTTACCGATTTATGATTATACAATGCATACTAGAAGCAAAGAAACTATGAGAGTTTATCCAAAGCCTGTAATAATAGTTGAGGGCATTTTAATTTTGGAAGATGCAAGACTTAGAGAGCTTATGGATCTAAAGGTTTATGTTGATACGGATGCGGATGAAAGACTAATTAGAAGGATTTTAAGAGATACAAAAGAGAGAGGAAGAAGTCTTGAAAGTATTTTAACTCAATATCAAAACACGGTTAAACCTATGCATGAGGAATTTATTGAGCCAAGTAAAAAACATGCCGATATAATAATTCCTCGTGGCGGAGAAAATACTCCGGCAATAGAGATGTTGGTTCAACATTTAAAGACTTTTTTGGATAAAAATGAAAAAAAATAGTAAAACAAATGTATGCAGAATTTTAGATAGTAAAAAAATTAAATATGAATTTGTAGTTAGAGATGAAGACAAAGAATTTGAAGAAATTGGAATAGATAGAAATATATGCTTTAAGACACTTGTTCTAGAGGGAAGTGATAAAAATCACTATGTCTGTGTTATTCCAATTGATAAGCATCTGGATTTAAAAAAGGCGAGTAAATATTTTAAACTAAAAAGTATTAAGATGATTTTGCAAAAAGAACTGGAACTTTTAACCGGGTATGTTCACGGAGGTTGCAGTCCTGTTGGAATGAAGACTAAATTTAAAACTGTTTTTGATGAAAGTGCAAAAAATATGGAGAAATTTCTTGTAAGTGCTGGAAAAGTTAGAAATTCAATCATAGTAAATCCAATTGAATTTGCTTGCTTTTGTGATGCGGATTTTGCTGATTTGGTGGTAAAATAATGATAAATTGTATAATACTTGCAGGTGGGAATTCTATAAGAATGACTTTTCCTAAAGAATATATAGAGATAGAAGAAAAATATTTGATTCACAATTCAATAGAAATTTTAAAAAATGTTTTTGACGATATTGTTGTTGTTTCTAATAATAGAGGACATTATAAAGATTTAAAAGTTAGAGTTGTAAGAGATATTTTTTATAAAAAAGGTCCAATGGCTGGGCTTCATAGCGGACTTTGTTATTCCGATAGTGATTTTTCTTTTCTGACTGCTTGTGATATGCCGAATATGGACGAAAAATTCATTAGATTTTTAATTTTAAAACTGGATAAAAATTTTGACGGTATTGTTTGTCTTTCTGAAAAAGGAAAGATACTACCTATGAATGGTATTTATAGAAATTCATTGAAAGAAAATTTAAGAGAAGAGTTAATCAAAGATAATCGTAAGTTTATAAGATTTATTGAAGATAATAATTTTAAATTTTTAAAATATGAAGATTGGAAAAAATTCGATGAGAAAAATATATTTGAAAACTTAAATACTATAAAAGAATTGGAAGAATTTAAAAAGAAATTATTGACTATAAAAAAAGATTGATGACGGTTTAAGCCGTCATTTTTGGGTTTTATGAAAATACATTATTAAAATTAATACATTTTTTATACAATTTGTTAAATTGACAAAATACTAAAAAAGTTGTAAAATAGTGGTGGCGAGAAGTCGCTATTGACTTTAAGGAATAATAATTTGATAATTGTAACTTGAAAATTTAATAAAAGGAGGTGTGAAACTAATGCCAATGGAATTTTTATTAATGCCTGTTTTTTTAATCGTAGGAGTGGTTGTTGGATATGTTTTTAGAAGATTTACTTCTGAAAAACTTATAAATGGTGCCGAAAATCATGCTAAAAAAATTGTTGAAGATGCTATTAAAGAGGCTGAAACTAAGAAAAAAGAAAAATTAGTTGAAGCTAAAGAAGAAGCTCATAGAATTAAGCAAGAAAGCGATAAGGAAAACAGAGAGAGAAGAAATGAAATTCAAAAATTGGAACGTCGTTTGATTACTAAAGAAGAAAATTTAGATAAGAAAAATGAGAATTTAGATAAGAAAAATGAACGTTTAAATAAAGAATTAAAGGCTTTAGAAGTTAAAGAAACTGAAATTGAAAAATTAGTTGAAAAGCAAAAAGAAGAACTTGAAAGAGTTGCCAATATATCATCTGAAGAAGCTAAAGAAATTATACTTGAAGAAGTTAGACAGGAAAGTATAAAAGATGCTGCAAATATCATAAGAGAAATAGAACAGAATGCGAAAGATAATGCAGAAAAAAATGCCAGATATATTATTGGAACAGCTATTCAAAGATACGCAGCAGATCATGTTGCAGAATCTACAGTTAGTGTTGTAACTTTACCTAATGATGAAATGAAGGGTAGAATTATAGGTAGAGAAGGAAGAAATATAAGAACATTTGAAAGTTTGACAGGAGTAGATTTAATTATTGACGATACTCCGGAAGCTGTTGTTTTATCTTCTTTTGATCCGGTTAGAAGAGAGATTGCAAGACTTTCTCTTGAAAAATTGATTAACGACGGAAGAATTCATCCAACAAGAATTGAAGAAATGATTGAAAAATCAAGACAGGAAGTTGAAAATAGTATTAGAATTGCAGGAGAAGATGCTTGTGATCAAACTAATATTCATGGATTACATCCTGAACTTGTAAAACTTTTAGGAAGATTAAAGTACAGAACTTCTTATGGACAAAATGTTTTAAAACATTCAATAGAAGTTGCACATATGGCAGGAATGTTGGCTGCTGATATCGGTGCTGATGTTAAGATTGCAAAAAGAGGTGGTCTATTACATGATATAGGTAAGGCTATAGATCACGAAATGGAAGGAAATCACGTAGAATTAGGCGTTCAAATGGCTAAAAGATATAAAGAAAAACGTGAAGTTATCCATTGTATTGAAGCGCATCATAATGATGTAGAACCTTCAACTGTTGAGGCACTTTTGGTACAAGCGGGAGATGCTATTTCAGCTGCAAAACCGGGTGCAAGACGTGAGTCTGTTGAAAATTATATTAAGCGTTTGGAAAATCTTGAAGAAATTGCAAATTCATTTGACGGAATTGAAAAATCTTTTGCAATTCAAGCAGGACGTGAAATAAGAGTATTGGTTAAACCGGAAGTTATTGACGAAGACAAGATGTTGTTAACTTCAAAGGCAATAGTTAAGAAAATACAAGAAGAACTTGAATATCCCGGAACAATTAAAGTTAATTTAATTAGGGAAACAAGAGTTGTTGACTACGCTAAATAGTTTTTAAATTTGAAAACAAGAATGTTTATAGAAATATAGACATTCTTTTTTTATGCAAAATTGAAAGTCACCTAACACGTCATCTCGAGCGTAGTGAATCTATCCCTACTTTTTGTTGTTTATTCTTAAACAACAAAAAGTAGGTCTGACGGGAACAATTGTATCTTCTTATACAATTGTCCTGGAGATCTCATAAAGCCCTATTAATTATGATATACCATAGTAGTTTATATCTCAAAAATAGCTATAACTTATAATTTATAAATACTTTCTATATTCAATGTATCTACGATACATTCACTTTTGTTTTCAACAAAAGTGTGAGATCTCTCCACTCCACTTCGTTTCGGTCGAGATGACGTATAAGGGAGTGTACTCATTTTAGAGCTAGACGTGAATGGTAAATAAACTTCAAAAAATATTTAAAAATTATTTAAAATAAAATATTTAACGTCATAGTACTTTGCAAAGAAAATATCTCGACACGTCATTTCGACCGAAACGAAGCAAAGCTGAGTGAAGTGGAGAAATCTCATAACTTTATTTACTTGTAAATAAAAGTAGGTCTGACGGGAACAATTGTATCTTCTGATACAATTGTCCTGGAAATCTCATATATTTGCTTGTTTACAAGCAAATATAAAATGTATCAAAGATACATTTAGTTATTAATTTAATATTGATATAGTTTTGCAATTATGATATATTTATATTAAATAATTGTTTATTTGGGAGGTGTTTTTATGAAAATGAAAGTAATATCCACATTTTTGGCTTTTATTGTAATTTTAGGAATAATATTTGGAGTAAAAATCTTTAAGGAATATAAGTATAAAAAAGAGATTGAAAAATTGTACGATATAGCAAAAGGTGTTTCAGATAAAAATTCATATTCAACGAATATAGATAATATCAATATAAAGTATGTTAATAACAACACTTTTCAGGGTTTTCATCTTATTCCAAAAAACAAACTTTATAAAGGAGTTATAGTTTGTTATGGTGGCTCTGAAGGAAGTCCAAATTTTAATGAAGCATTAAGATTGGCAAAAGAGGGTTATGAAACGCTATCCGTTTTTATGTTTGGAGCTAAAAATCAACAAAAAACTTTAGTAAAAATACCTTTAGAACAATTTGAAGATGTACTAGACTATATTCATTCTAATATCAATGAAAACACTCCAATAACAGTACTAGGAGCTTCAAAAGGTGCAGAATATGCTTTAAATTTAGCAACAAAATATAAAGAGATTTCTAATCTTGTTTTAATTGCGCCTTCTTCATATAATTTTTCTGGTTTAGATTTTGCAAATTACGGTTCTTCTTGGACTTGGAAAGGTAAAGAGTTACCATTTATAGATCTTAAAAGGGGAGATTTTTCATATAGTGAACCAATATCATATAAAGTAACTTATGAAACTGCAGTAGAAAGAGATTCATCAGCCAAAGAAAAATTGATTCCTGTTAAGGATACAAAAGCTAATATTCTATTAATTTCAGGAAAAGATGACCAAATGTGGAATAGCTTTGAAATGTCAAATGTTATAAAAAGTCAAAAAGAGGATGTGAAAATTTGTTCTTATGAAAATGCAGGTCATATATTTTTTGGAGACGGAGAACAAAAATTCTCTGGCTATATTATTAAAACTGGTGGAACAAAATCAGGTAATAAAGAAGCGAATAAAAAAAGTATAAAGGAAATAAATGATTTTTTAAAAATGCATCATAAATAACTGGAGTAAATTATGAATAAGGAAAATATAAATATTGAGTATGTGAGCGAAGAAAATTCACGGTTTTTAAAAAATATTTTAAGAGATGATATTAGTGAAGATTTTGTAGATTCGTTGGATGTAGTTCTAGAAATAATAAATTATGGAATAGAACATAATTGTAAAGGACATACTTATGCAATTAAATATGATGAAAAACACATAGGCTTTATACTGTTATGGGAAGCTATTGAATGGAGTACAGACCCTGAAATAATGAAAAAAGAGCCTTTTTATAGGCTTATGGCATTTATTATTGATAAAAGATATAGAGGTTGTGGGATAGGATCTTATGTTTTAGAAAAAGTTATCTTACAATGTTATGAAGAATATGGAATAAGACCTATTGCATTAGGTGTTCATAAATATAATTACAGAGCTGAAAAGTTTTATGTTAATAGAGGTTTTGTAAAAACTGATTTTATGGAGGGAAATGATTACTATTTTTTTAGATTTCCTAAATTTTAAGGAGTAAATTATGAAAAGAGAAAAATTATCAGTTTTAGGAATTGGACCGATATATGTGGGTATTATATTAGTCATAACAGCAATATTAATATTTTTACAAAACAAGGGTTATTTTAAAAATGGGGAAATACTTTTTTTAAAAATTCCTTTTATAATTATAGGTATTTTATGTATAGTTATAGGTATTGGACTGTGGATTTCTGCAGTTGTTAATTCAAGAATTTCTAAGAATATAAAGGAACTAAACTTGGTAACTACCGGAATTTTTTCGGTTGTAAGAAATCCGATTTATTCGGCTTTTATGTTTCTTTGTTGGGGAATTTGTTTTCTTTTTAATAATCTATATTTTTTAGTTACAATTCCAATTTATTGGATTCTTTTAACAACTTTAGTGAAAAGAACTGAAGAAATATGGCTTAAAGATATTTTTGGAGAGGAATATCTGGAATATTGTAAGAGGACAAACAGATGTATCCCATGGTTTTCTAGAAAATCTTGATTAACTTATTATTTAAATTTAGGGGGTAGTATGAATAATTATTTTGATGAAGTTGCTAAAGTTTGGAACACTGAGGAGAGAAAAAATAGAACTTTTACCATATACGAAAAAATGTTCAAGTATTTAGGAAAAAATCTGAAAGAGAAAAAGGCTCTTGAAATCGGATCGGGAGATGGACTTCTTGCAACTTTATTATCTAAAGATTTAAAACATATTGATTGTATGGATACTTCTTTAAAGATGAGAGAGGAGTCTCTAAAGAGAATAAATGAAATGAAAATAGAAAATATCAGTATAAATGATGAAAATTTTTTGGAAAATTCGAATAAAAAATACGATATAATTTACAGTTTAACTGCTTTTCATCATATTGTAGATGTGGAAGCAGAGCTTAAATTGTTAAGAGAGCATTTGAAAGAGAATGGGAAAATAATTATAATGGATTTGGACACAGTTTCTCCGGACTTCCATAAGGATTTTCCAAATTTTGACGGGCATGACGGATTTTCAAGAGAAGAAATGGAAAATTACTTTAAAAGAGCATCATTTATTCCGAAAAACTATGAGATTTTATGGAATGGAAGAAGCAAGGAAATTGATTTTAGAATTTTCTTAATGGAAGGAATTTGCAAATAATAAAATTAGCATTATAAAAGCCGAGTTGAATTTACAACTCGGTTTTTTAGGTTCAAAAGGAGTTGTTGCAGAATAGTTAATGTATCAACTCCAAAATCTTGGATAGTTTAATTTATTTCTGTGGTTGTATTCTAAATCATCTGAAATTTATTTAGTTTATAAAATTACTCATAAAAATTATTGACATGCAAAAAATACAGTATTATAATAAAGTTACAATAGGTGGCTGTATGCGTAATTTGTTTAGTCTATGTTTTACGGAGGTTGAATAGATGGATTTAGAATATAAAGTTAAAGTGGTTTTTTTGATTATTAATGTAGTTGTCTTGATTTCAAGTATATTTTTGAAAGATATTAAAGTTAAAAACACAGTTAGAACAGGTGTATCAATAGCTTTGATTATGTTTTCAATATTTAGTTTGCTTAAGCTTATATAGAAAATAAAATTTAATAAGTAAGGTAAAAAGATAATAAGAACCCCACCCATCCACGATGCTATGCATCGGGCGGGTGCCCGGGAACCTTGTTGCTTCGCAATAAGAACCCTATCCGTTCACAAAGCTATGCATCGGGCGGGTGCCCAGGAACCTTGTTGCTTCGCAATAAGAACCCTATCTGTTCACAAAGCTATGCATCGGGCGGGTACCTGGGAACCTTGTTGTTTCACAATTAAAAATCCAAGTTGAATTGACAACTTGGATTTTTAAATTTCATCTAATTTAGTTTTTTTCTTTAATATCATTTAAGATATTCTTAATATCTGTTAAGATTTCTTCTTGAGTTGGACCAGCAGGAGCTTCTTCAACTACTTCTTCTTTTTTTCTTGTTAGCTTATTCATAGCTTTTACCATCATAAAGATACAAAATGCAATTATTAGAAAATCAATAACATTTTGAATAAATGCTCCATATTTAAAAGCAACTTCTGCAATTTCTTTAGACTTATCTCCCGCTTTTAAGACAATTTTTAGGTCTGAAAAATTAATACCACCTGTTAAAATTGAAAGTAAAGGCATTAAAACGTCATTTACTAAAGATGTAACGATTTTTCCAAATGCTCCACCTATAATTACCCCAACTGCCAAGTCCATTACATTACCTTTTAAGGCAAATTCTTTAAATTCTTTTAACATAAACTTCCTCCTATAAATAAAATATGATAAAATAGATTATAGTAAAATAATTACATTATAATCATTTAGTCTGTTATTACCCAATTATAGAGAATTTAACCATTTAGGAGATTAATATGTTACATAAAATTATAGTTAGCAACCGTGCTAGTGCAAGTTTTTTTGAACTTTTAGAAAAAGAAAATATTAATTATATAAAAAGTTTGAATAATGAAAAATTTAATAAAAATTATAATGACCATGTCGATTTAAGTGTCCTAAAAGTTGATGAAGATATTTACATAGAGTCTTCTGTTTTTGACTATTATAGTAAGTATTTGAGTGGATTTAATTTAAAAAAGGTGGATGTATCATCTTTTAAAAATGGAGAAATGGTCTTAAATATAGCAAAAAATAGTAAATATTTTTTTCATAATGAAAAATTTACAACAAAAGAAATTTTTGAAAAGCTTAAAACAAATAGAAAGTATATAAAGATAAATCAAGGCTATTCAAATTGCAGTATGATTTGTTTTGAAAATCGTATAATAACAAGTGATGAGGGTGTATATAAAACTTTGAGGCTTGAAAATATTAATGTTGAACTTGTTACAACAGAAGGAATTATTTTAAATGGATATAAAAATGGCTTTATCGGTGGAACCTGTGGTTTTGTTTCTGATGATATTCTGTTATTTTATGGTGATGTGACAAAATATCTAGATTATGATATAATTAAACGCATAGCTGATGAAGAAAATGTGAAAATACTCTATCCAAAAGGCGAAGCATTTGTCGATTTGGGTGGAATTGTTTCGCTGTGGAGGTAATTATGGGATTTATTAAACCGAGCAATGTTGTTGGTACTATGGAACTTTTACCAAATGAACAAATTTTGTTCGACAATGTTAAAGATATAATTGAAGATACTTTTAAAAAACATGGATTTTTACCGATAGATACACCGGTTTTTGAAAAAAATGAAATTCTTTTAGCTAAAGGTGGCGGAGAAACTACAAAACAAATTTTTAAAATTGATTCAGAAAGCAAGGACATTTCTTTAAGATTTGACCTTACTGTACCTTTGGCAAGATATGTTGCTCAATATTTTAGCGACTTGAATTTTCCTTTTAGAAGATATCATATAGGTAAAGTTTATCGTGGCGAAAGAAATCAAAAGGGGAGATATAAGGAATTTTATCAATGTGATATTGATGTTATCGGTAATGGAAAACTTGATATTAAAAATGATGCAGAGCTTCCTTATATAATTTATGAAATTTTTTCAAAAATTATTAATGAAAAATTTGCAATAAATTTTAGTAATTTAAAAATTATTAATGGTCTTTTTGAAAATTTGAGTGTAGACAATAAAATTGATATGCTTCGAATTATCGACAAGATTGAAAAAATTGGTTTTGAAAAAGTTGTTGAAGAACTTAAAAACACAGGTCTTGATGGTAATAATTTAGAAATGATTACAGAATTTATAAAAATTTCTGGAAGTAATGAGGAGATAATTGAAAAACTAAATTCATTGGGAATTGAGAATGAACTTTTTGATAAAGGTGTTGAAGAGCTTAAAGGAGTTTATGAATGTATGAAACTTTTTGGAATTCCGGAGGATTATATAAAAATTAATCTTACAATTACAAGAGGTCTTGATTACTATACCGGAACTGTTTATGAAACATTTTTAGAAAATTACAGACAACTTGGAAGTGTTTGTTCTGGTGGAAGATATGATGACTTGGCGAGCAATTATACAAGTCAGATTTTACCAGGTGTTGGAATTTCTATCGGTCTTACAAGATTGTTCTATCAACTGCTTGATAAAAACTTATTTAAAGAAATTAAAACTAACAGTATTGATGCTTTGATTATTCCGATGGAAAATTGTTATGATTATGCTATAAAACTATTGAATAAATTTGAAAATAGTGGTAAAATAATACAAATATATTTTGAGGACGCAAAGATGAAGAAAAAAATATCTTATGCGGACAAATTAAATATTCCTTATATAATTATAGTCGGAGAAGATGAAAAAGAAAATAATACTTACACTGTCAAAGATTTAAAGACAGGAGAACAAAAGACTGTTGATTTCGAAGGATTATTAAAGTTAATATAGACATTGAAGTAACGAGTAGGACTTAAGCGCTTTAAGAGATGATGAAACGTGGCTGAAATTTCATTTAAGAATGCTATTTGCCGAAAACTATTACGGAGTCTTTTATTTAATTAAGAAGTAATTAGGGTGGAACCACGAGTCATCGTCCCTACAGTTTTGTAGGGATGAGGCTCTTTTTTTATAGGAGGATAATATGGAAATTATTAAAGTTACATTCCCTGACGGGTCTATTCATGAATTTGAAAAAGGGATAAAGATTTTAGATGTTGCAATTAGCATTTCAGAGGGTTTTGCAAGAAATGTTTTAGGTGCTGTTGTTAATGATGATATTATAAAAGGTTTAAGCGAAACATTAAAAGAAGATTGTACAGTTAAATTTGTAAAATTTGAAGATAAAGAAGGAAAAGAAATTTTTTGGCATACATCAAGTCACGTTATGGCTCTTGCTATTCAAAGACTATTTCCGGATACAAAATTTGGTATAGGACCTGCAATAGAAAACGGATTTTACTATGACTTGGATTCAGAACATAAATTCACACCTGAAGATTTAGAAAAAATCGAAGCAGAAATGAAGAAAATCGTTAAGGAAGGTTATTCTGTTGATAGAAAAGAAGTTGATAGAGACTTTGCCTTGAAATATTTTGCTGAAAAAGGGCAAGATTATAAAATTGACTTAATTGAAGGCTTTGACAAAGATGCAGAACTTTCTTTCTATGAATTAGGAGAATTTACTGACCTTTGTAGAGGACCACATCTTATTGATGTTAAAAAGATAAAAGCAGTTAAACTTTTGAGTATAGCTGGTGCGTACTGGAGAGGTAGCGAAAAAAATAAAATGCTACAAAGAATTTATGGTATCACTTTTGAAAAGAAAAAAGATTTGGATGAATATTTAGAATTCTTAGAAGATGCAAAACAAAGAGATCATAGAAAAATTGGTAAAGAATTAGGAATCTTTATGATTAGCCAAAATGTAGGAGCGGGTCTTCCTTTCTGGTTACCTAAAGGTGCTACAATTAGACGTGTAGTTGAAAGATATATAGTTGATAAAGAAATTGAATGTGGATATGAACATGTTTATACTCCAATTCTTGCAAATGTTGACCTATACAAAACTTCAGGTCATTGGGATCACTATCAAGACAGTATGTTCCCACCAATGGACTTAGGAAATGGAGAATTATTAGTTTTAAGACCAATGAACTGTCCTCATCATATGGAAATTTACAATAATGATGTTCATAGTTATAAAGAATTCCCCATAAGAATTGCTGAACTTGGAATGATGCACCGTTATGAAATGAGTGGAACACTTTCAGGATTACAAAGAGTTAGAGAAATGACTTTAAATGATGCGCATATCTTTGTTCGTCCTGATCAAATTAAGGAAGAATTCACAAGAGTCGTAAATTTAATGAAATCAGTTTATGAAGATTTTGATATAAAGAATTTTAGATTCAGATTAAGTTATAGAGACCCTGAAAATAAAGAAAAATACTTTGATGATGATGAAATGTGGAATAATGCTGAAGCTATGCTTAAGAGTGCCATGGACGACTTGGGATATGAATACTTTGAGGCAAAGGGAGAAGCTGCTTTCTATGGTCCTAAACTTGATGTTCAAGTTAAGACTGCAATAGGTTTAGAAGAAACTCTTTCTACAATTCAACTTGACTTCTTATTGCCGGAAAGATTTGACTTAACTTATGTTGGAGAAGATGGAAAGAATACTCACAGACCTGTTGTAATTCACAGAGGAATTGTTTCTACAATGGAAAGATTTGTAGCTTACTTGATTGAAGAATATAAAGGAGCATTCCCAACTTGGTTAGCACCGGAACAAGTTAAAATTTTACCTATTTCTGATAAATTTAACGACTATGCTTATGAATTACAAAAAGAATTTGCTAAAAAAGATATAAGAGTAGCAGTTGATGATAGAGCAGAAAAAGTTGGTTTAAAAATCAGAGAAGCACAACTTGCCAAAATCCCATATAGCTTAATCGTTGGAGAAAATGAAGTAAACGAAAGAACAGTTTCCGTTAGAAAACGTGGAGAAGGGGATAAGGGTTCAATGAAATTTGAAGCATTCCTTGATAAGATTTTGGAAGAAGTAAATTCTAAAGTTGTAAAATAAAAAACTTATATTAAACAAAAAGCTATTGAAGCAAAACTTCAATAGCTTTTTAATTATATAATGTCATTATTAACGCTAAAAAATTATTCAAAAAATGTCCCAATACACAAGGTAATAAAGAACTTGTATTTTTATATATTAAACAACCGATAAAACTTGGAACGATATATAGAGGAACCAAATACAATCCATCGTGAATCACCGCAAAGGTAAATGCTGAAACAAAAGCAGGTAATATTACTTTTAAAAAAATTCCCTTATCTTGAAAAATTTCGTGAAAAAATGTAAATATACCATATTTAAAAGCAATTTCCTCTCCAAGTGGAGCTGCGATTAATATATTTAATATCAACAGTTTATTAAATTTCAAAGACTCAAAAAGACTTCCCGTATTCTTGCTTTTAAATGTGAGACCTAAAAGGGGATATAGATATGAAATTATGATATTCCATAAAATCATAAATATTCCAAGCCCAATTCCAAATAATAATAATTTTTTTAAAGAAGTTTCGGACTTTTTTATTGAGATACTGTCATTTCTTTTTTTACTTAGCAAAACAGCTATTATAAATGTAATAAATGTTGCGATAGAGCTTAATACACTTGTAAAAAACTTATTAAATAATTCTTCATTTTCCAACAGATATTTATTATTTTTTAAAAAAATAGATACAAATCCGGAACTCATCAAATTTTCCATGATAGTTGAATTTTTTAAAAGATTAAAAAATACTATCAGAATTAAAATCGGACTTATAAAATAATTTAAAATTAAAATTAAAGATTTTTTGTTAAATTTACTTGTTCTAACATCCGAGTTTGACAAGTTTATATTTTCTATAGATTCGTTCATAATACGTACCTATTATTCGTTATCTACACCTTTTTCTTTTGAGTATTCAACTAAATTATCATAATTTTCTTTTGAAATTATAATTTTACCTGTTTTTCTTGAAATGCAATTTCTGTCTATCAATTCATTCAAATATCTATACATTGTTCTTTCGTTAATTCTTAAGTAGTCTGAAATAACTTTTTTAGTTAAAGTAATTTTTACAGGGAACTCTACATCAACGCATTTTGATAAGAAGAATTCAATTAAGTTTTTCTTTCTTCCGTAGTTTTTAGTTAAATCAAATGTAGCGATTGAATGTTTTGCGAAATCCAACAAGAAATGATTGTAAACTTTTAAAAGTTCAAGGCTTTCAGGTTCCTTTTCAAATCTTTCTATAGGAATTCTTATAAGTCTTGTATCTTTGAAGAATGCAACACTCTTGTAGAAGTCGTGCTTATTATCCATAAATTCAAGTAATCCGAATATAGAAGTATTAGTTATATGGTTAAAAACTATCAACTCCCCAACTGGCGTAAAATGAACTACATTTGCACTTCCTCTTACCAATAAATACAAATAATCTAATTTATCATTTTCTTTGATTATTACAGTTTTTTTCTTTACTTTAAGTACAGTAAATTCTGAATATAATCTTTTATCAGTTTTTAAATCAAAAGTCTTATCAATTAAAACTTTTCTTAATAATGTAACTAATTTACTTTCCACTATTGTCCCTCCTTAATATTCATATACAATAATATTATAATATAAAAATGGCAAAAAATAAATAGAAAATTACAGATATTGATAAAAAAATTGAACCTATAGTATTATATTTTTTTTGCGTTTTTTATTGATATTTTTATAAAAACGATTGACAATATATTAATATATATGGTATCATTACAATATAGATAAATATTTTAAAATTAAAATTAAAATTATTGATATAGTCAAAACATTTACATAAGGAAAAAACTTTGATTTTAAGGAATTTAATATAATTTTAGTAAAACGAAGTTGTAATTATTCAAAGGAGGTTGTTATGAAAAAAAAGAATTTAGTACTCCAAGTATTCATAGCGTTTATTGCAGGTTTAATACTTGGTGTAGTACTATGGTTGGCGAAAGTTGATATTTCTGGATATGTTAAAATCGTTTCCCCATTCGGTCAAGTTTTGGTCGCAATGTTAAAAATGATTGTAATACCGGTTATATTCTTGTCTTTAATCGATGGTGCGGCTTCTGTTCCTACAAAGGAATTTGGGAAAATCGGAATAAAAGTAATAGTTTGGTACTTTTTAACTTCACTTTTTGCTGCGGTTTTAGGTTCTGTGCTTGCGATAGGATTTAATCCGGGTTCAGGAGAAGCACAACAAGCTGCTTGGAAAAGTCTTATAAACACACAAAACACTTCTGAAATTGCAAGTAAAGCTAATAATTCATTAGCAGATGTATTTATCAGTATGTTCCAAAATCCATTCAAAGCATTGGCAGACGGTAATTTTCTAGCTATAATAGTATTTTCTATAGCTTTTGGACTTGCGCTTAAGATGATTTCTGAAAGAGCAGAATATTCAACAAAAGTTAAGACTTTACTTGAAATAATAGACGTTGCAAAAGAAGCTATATTCAAAATTGTAGATTGGATTTTAGCATATTCTCCAATTGGTGTATTTGCACTTACTTCAGTAAACTTTGCAAGTTATGGTTCATCACTATTTGGACCTTATATTAAACTTACAATCGGTGTTGTACTTGGAATTGTTGCTATGGTATTAATAGTTTATCCTTTAATGATGGCTGTTACATTAAAAGTAAATCCTTTCAAAGTTTTGATGAAAATAAAAGAGCCAATGCTTACTGCATTTGTAACAAGAAGTTCTGCAGCAGCACTTCCTGTATCTCTTAGAGTTGCAAAAGAAGATTTAAAAATAAGCGAAAATATTTCTTCATTTGCATTACCTTTAGGATCTACAATAAACATGGACGGAGTTTGTATCCACTTACCTATGTTCGCAATTTTAGCTGCTAATATGTTCGGTGTTAAAGTTACATTTGTTTCACTTTCAGTTTTAGTTTTAACAACTGTTCTTGCATCAGTAGGAGCCGGTGGAGTTCCTGGTGGAAGTTTGATGTTATTATTTATAATTTTACAAAATATGAAACTTTCTCCGGACCAAATAGCTATCATTGTTGGTCTTGCATTAGGAATTAACCCAATACTTGATATGTTTGAAACAATGAACAATGTAACAGGCGATATAGTTTGTACTTACAGCGTTGCAAAACTTTCAGGCTTGGTTGATGAGGACAAAGAATAATATAATTTATAATTAATCTACGAGGTCAATGAGAAATCATTGACCTTTTTTATGTATAAAAAATTACTATAAATAGAATAGTTATTAACATCTTTGATAGGGTATATATCTTGCAAATACATATTGTTTTCAATAATAGAGGAGGTTCAGTTTGAAAGAACAAGTTGGGAAAGTATTCTCCATAGCTAAAGACAATAAAGCACTAGAGGGATGCACAATATCAAAAGAGGTTCATGGTGGAGAAAATTACATAGCATATTTTTCTATGGCAGAAGATACAGATATAAGTGCAGAATTATTCCCTTATTACAAGCTGTTGATTGTAGCAGAAGGGGAAATTGAAGTATATGGATTTTCTGAAAATATTAAAATAATAAAAGTAGGAGAATGTATTGTAACACCGATTGAAATTCCTGTAGGAATGAAAACAAAATCAGGAGCAATTTTTACCGAAATTGCTATAAAAAAGGAGGACTTTATGAACAAGTTAGTAAAAGCAGGAGAAGTTTTTAAATTAGGAGAATTATTACAATATCAAGAAGGTAAAATCGTAAATATGGACGTAGTTCACAATGATAAAATGAAATTTGTATTAATGGCATTTGATGCAGGAACAGGTCTATCAGAACACTCAGCACCTGGAGAAGCAATAGTATTTGCCCTAGATGGCGAAGGAATCATAGGTTATGAAGGAACAGACCATGTAATCAAAGCAGGTGAATGCTTCCACTTTGCAAAAGCCGGAAGACATTATGTAAAAGCCGAAAAGAATTTTAAAATGGCATTACTTTTAACTTTGGAATAAAAAGAAAAAATTTATATAAGAATAAAATATAGAATAAAACGACCATATTTTGGTCGTTTTTTTGTGAGAAATAATAATTTTTTTGAAGTTAATTTAGGATTAATATTAAGCTAAAAAGTAAAGGATTATCTCTAACACGTCATCTCGAGTGTAGCGTGCCCTAACTTTGTTTGTTTACTTGTAAATAAAAGTAGAATTTACAGAAATAATCACATCTTATGATACAATTCTTATTAAGATTTCATAAAGCTCTGTAACTTGAAATTTTTATAGTTTTATATAAATACTATTATTCAAAAATTAAATAGTTTATTTAGGGTATAATAAAAACATATAATTTTAAATCATTTTTGAATTAGTATAAGAAGTGGTTATATTAAATGTATCAATACCTTGGATACCTTGAAAGATGGTGCTAATATGAGTAACAAAAATATAAAAAAAGAATGTGAAGAACTATGGGCGAAAAATAAATATTATGTACTAAGCAAATCTCATAAAACATATTTAGATATAAGAGAGTATTTGAAAGAAAAAGAAGTAGATATTTTAGTTCTAAATGAAAAAATACAAAAAGTAAGAGATATGAAAGAAAGCAAAAAAGATTTTAGAAATGCAATTCTTCATATATGGGGATATTTCAAAAAGCAATCAAGTGAAATTGAAAAACAAGAATTATTTAATATATTAGAAGAGTATATGGAAGGAAAAAATAATCAGGAATATGTAATTGAATATATCAATACTTTACTAACTAGATATCCAAATAAATATTTACAAGAATCAACTTTATTAATAGGAGTAGAAAATGAGATTATGGCATGAAAAAATTATCCCCCTATTACCTAGAAATCAGCTTCTTGGTCAACATAGAGAATGTTGTGCACTTAGAGGTAATGGATGGGGAAAAAAACACAAAACTGTAGATTATGTATTTTTATATTCTCCGTATTACTTGTTTGTTTATCACTCATTAGTTATGGATGAAATGGTAAAAAGAGGGTTTAAAGTATCTATAGAATGGAAAGATAAGAATTATAGAGGAAAAAAAGCAGAAAGTTATAATAATCTTGAAGAAAAAATTACAGATACCCCAATTTACAAAGAGCATAATAATGAATACTTGATTGAATGTATAGAAAACTTAAGAAAAAAAGGGATAAAATTAAAATTATAAAAGATTGATTATATAATATGACCCCCTAAATCCTATGTCTGGGTTTAGGGGGTCATATTATATCTATTGTATTTTTTTATATTTTTAATTAATTCTATAATTAAAAGATAAACAAAATATTTTATATAATAATGTTTAAAAATCAAATTTTTGAATCTTTATTTTAAACTAAATCAAAAGTGTGAAATTCCCACATTCTATTCTAACCAAATTAAAGATTTATACAATATTTATATCTAAATTCATTTCGCTACTTTAAATTCGAAATTACGAATAATTAAGAAAGTTTTTATTAATAGTATGACGTTATCAGCAAATAAACTTCAAAAATTATTTAAAACTATATCCAAAACAAAATATTTCACGTCATAGCACTTTGCAAAGAAAATCTCCCAACACGTCATCTCGAGCGTAGTCAATCTAGCCCTGACTTTGCTTGTTTAAAAGCAATAGTAGATCTGACGGGGGCAATTGTATATTGTGATACAATTGCCTTGGAGATCTCATAAAGTTCCTTTCATAATAATATTTAAGTGCTAGTAAAAAAGCAAAAAGCATTTCTAACGAGAACAATTGTATTGTATATTTTATAAAGCTCTGTTCTTAATTATTTTTTAGTATTATTTAATATATAAGAACATATCTGACAAAAAATATAAATATTTCACGTCAAATCACTTGATAATAAAAGCTCCCAATACGTCATCTCGACTGTAGCGTAGCGAAATGGAGAGCTCTCACAGTTATTTCAAATCCCTTAAACGTAAAAAATTCATTCTTTTATTTCCCTTTTTATGCTATAATAATGCTATATTAATGACATATAAAATAGGAGATGAAAATATGACTTATTCAGAAGAAATAAAGAAAATTCATCAAAAATACTTCCTATCACAAGAAGCCTTTGGGCGAGAAATTGGTGTCTCATTTTCATCTGTCAACCGTTGGGAAGGTGGAAAGAGCAAACCAAATATGTTAGCTATGAAAAAAATTAAAAAGTTTTGTATAGAACAAAAGATTGACTTTAAACCATTAGAAAAAGAATGGAATAAAATTAGGGAGGATAACTAACATAATGGCTAAGAAGAAAACCGTTGAAAAAGGATTAAACTTAGATAATATTTTATTTAATTGTAGAGATATTCTGCGTGCTGCACGTAATTCGGGATCGTTTTTTGAAAAGAGAGATATGATGCTTACACTTGTTTTTCTGAGGTTTATTGGAGAAAAATATGAAAATGGTATTGAAAATCTTCGTAATATTTTAATTGAAAAGGGACTTGACCCTGATGATGAGAATATAAGAGCAGCATTTTTTGATGATGCTACTTTTGTAGATGGAACATATAATTTACAACCTGAAGCGAGATGGTCAACTATTATTAATACAACTGCTCCAGAACTCAATGTTGCACTTGATACGGCTCTTCATAGTATTGCCACAGAATCAAAAGAACTAAAAGGTTGCTTTATAGAAGGTACATTTACTGCTCGTAATCTTGGAGCAAATGATATCAAGAAACTTGTTGATGAAGTAAATAAAATAAGTCATAAGGCTTTTGGAGAAGAAAAAGACCTTATAGGCTATGTATATGAGTATTTTCTTAAAGAATTTGCAGTAAATGCTACAAAAGAAGATGGAGAATTTTATACTCCACATGATGTTGTTCAACTTATTGCTACAATGATTGAACCATATGACGGAACTTTATATGACCCAGCTTGTGGGTCTCGTGTCATAATAATGACAGAGGCAAATAGTTCAGTAAAATCAAAGGTTTTGAAGCTTCTACCAAAGTTAAAAACT
>ERZ773213.20-NODE-20-length-134293-cov-17.201709_pt1 | contig 134293 bp, 120 predicted proteins | sample MGYA00580996_ERZ773213 | MGnify/ENA primary metagenome ERZ773213 (study PRJEB29015, sample SAMEA2738152) | human oral metagenome | biome: human oral; feature: human-associated habitat; material: saliva | place: China | collected 2197 ...
GAGGAGATACTAATACGGCATCAAAAACATTATTTAAAAGTTTTTCTCGAATTGCCATAGCCTGTTTTATACCAGTTTCATCGAGATGGCTTTCGTTCATTTTACCTTGAACTACTTGCTTAGCATTCCAGTTGGTTTGCCCATGTCTGAGTACATATACATTCATTATTATCTTCTCAATTAAAATTTGTAAAACTCCTTATGAAATATTGCAAGAGTGCTGAACCTTATACGATTTTAGTCTGAATTATCTTTAAGTCTTTAAAGTATTAAGGTGACGCTTGGCTTTTTCGGTGACACGACGGCCACGAGGAGTTTTTTCAATAAAGCCGAGCTGAATTAGGTATGGCTCATAATAATCCTCGATGGTTGTAGTTTCATCGCCAGTGAGAGCGGCGATAGTAGTAAGACCAACGGGGCGATCCTCGTAATTCTCAAGCATTAGTTCTAGCATGTTACGATCAGCGGGATCAAGTCCCAGTTCATCAATCTCAAGAAGAGCTAGGGCGCGAGTGGCGGTTTCAGGATCAATAATACCGTCGCCATTAACATCAGCAAAATCGCGTACACGCTTTGTGAGACGATTGGCGATACGAGGAGTGAGACGAGAGCGAGTGGCGAGAAGAGCTGTGGCCTCAGGCTTAATTTCAGTATTTAAAATGGCAGCGGTACGAGAAACAATTTGTTCAATTTCTGGAACCTTATAATATTCTAGACGATGCGTGATACCGAAGCGATCACGAAGCGGACCAGCAAGAGAGCCAGTACGAGTGGTGGCGCCGATAACGGTAAAATGAGGGAGATCGAGACGAACGGAACGAGCGGCCGGACCTTTTCCAATAACAATATCGAGCTTGTAGTCCTCCATGGCTGAATAAAGAATCTCCTCAACTGCACGACGCAGACGGTGGATCTCGTCAATAAAAAGAACGTCGCCATCTTGAAGATTGGTGAGGATAGAGGCGAGATCGCCAGCGCGCTCAATGGCAGGACCAGAGGTGACACGAAGATTGGCGCCAAGTTCATGGGCAATGACGTTAGCCATGGTGGTTTTACCAAGACCCGGAGGGCCATATAGTAAAACATGATCGAGCGAAGTTCCGTCGGCGCGCTTCTTGACGGCGTCGATGGCAATTTTAAGGTTGCGCTTGAGGCGTTCTTGCCCCACATACTCCTGAAAACTAGTCGGACGTAGACTGACTTCAATCACCTGCTCTTCAGTATCATCTTGATGCGAGACATTATCAATTACGCGTTCAATTGCCATGGTCGTCCTTTCTTCCGGGTTACTCTTTTATCTGCTGGCGCTAGAGGGTTCTGTATTATATAATATATTGTAACATCTATGTTTAACTAAAGGAGGATTATATGTCTGATATTGATACCGAGACTTTTAAGAATAGTAAGACTTATTTGAATTTACAAACCGCTTTTGCCGGCGAGGCGCAGGCTAGAGTAAAATACCAGTTTTACGCTTCTCAGGCCAAAAAAGAAGGTTATGAACAGATCTCTGCGATTTTTAATGAAACCTCAGACAACGAAAAAGAACATGCAAAGCTGTGGTTTAAATACCTTCATGGCGGAAAAGTAGGCGACACGAGAAGTAATCTTGAGACGGCAGCAGCTGGTGAAGATTACGAATGGACAGAGATGTATGCCGAGTTTGCAAAAATAGCACGCGAAGAGGGCTTCATCGAGATTGCAACCAAGTTTGAGGGTGTGGCAGCAATTGAAAAATCCCATGAAGAGCGTTATTTGAAGCTAATGAAGAATATTGATGATGACATCGTATTTAAATCAGACAAAGTAACTGTCTGGAAGTGCCGCAACTGTGGTTATACTTTTGTGGGCGAAGAAGCGCCTGAAGTTTGCCCAGTCTGTGCCCATCCTCAGGCATTCTTTGAGATTCGCGCAATTAATTACTAAGAGTGTATTAGAAAATAAGCCTCACGTGGGGCTTATTTTTTCGTGATAATGTACAAAAATGGCGGAACAACTGATGATGCTGCAAGAGAGGCTTTTATTATTCCCCAAGATGCATTAGTGAGTGGGTGATGGCAGCGGCGAGAGCATCGGCAGCATCATCTGGCTTTGGCACTTCGGTAAGTCCGAGATGAAGTTTTACCATCTCTTGCATTTGTTTTTTGTCGGCACTACCGTAGCCAGTCATGGTCTTTTTGATTTCGTTTGGCGTGTATTCAAAGGTGGGAAGATTGTGTTGCTTACAGACAAGCAGAGCGACACCCCTAGCCTCGGCAACGGATATACCTGTGGTGATATTTTTGGTGAAGAAGAGTTTTTCAATACTAACGCAGTCAGGCTGGTCTAGTTTAATAATTTCATGAAGTGATTCATAGATATCGAGAAGACGTTCCTGAAGAGGAGTGTGAGCAGGAGTAGTAATTACACCATTGTCGATCATCTTGGCGCGACCAGTGGTGCGGCCATTTTGCTGCTTTACTTCAATTACGCCAAAGCCGCAGATACCAGTGCCGGGATCAATACCTAGAATGCGCATAAATTAATTCCCTGATTTTTGAGAAGCTGAAGTGAGATTTGTTTGGCGAAAATTTTAGAATTATTATTCATCTGGTGATATATTTATTCATTAACATATTGGATTAATGTAGTGCGAAGATCCTTGACAGGAATAACAAAGGGGTCGCGGATAGTAGCGGGAGCGATGGCGTGTTTGAACCCGAGCTTCTTTGCTTCATTGATCCGCTGATCAGGACGGAAGGCGGAGCGGATTTCGCCACCAAGTCCAACCTCACCAAAGACCACATATTCTTCGGAGAGCTTACGGCCGGCTGCGGCAGAGGCGATGGCAAGACAGACTGCAAGGTCGGCGGCGGAATCTTTGATTTTAATACCGCCAACCACATTTAAGAAAATGTCTTTATCACTGAGATTCAACTTAGTACGCTGTTCGATGACGGCAATAAGGAGATTGAGACGGTTAAGATCAAAACCAGAGGCAGCTCGCTTAGGATAACCAAAATTAGTGGTCGTACAAAGCGCCTGAATCTCAACCAAAAGTGGACGAGTACCTTCGAGAGTGGCGAGGATGATCGAGCCGTCGGTATTTTGACGCTCAGCAAGCAGAGCAGCGGAAGGATTCTGTACTTCGCTTAAGCCTTTTTCATTCATTTCAAAGATCGCAGCTTCGGAGGTGGGGCCAAAACGATTCTTCACGGCACGAATGGTTTTGAAACCACCATATCGATCGCCCTCAAAATTGACCACCACATCAACAAGATGCTCCAAAACTTTAGGACCAGCAAGAGTGCCCTCCTTAGTGACATGGCCGACAATGATCACAGCGGTATCTGTGGACTTGGCGGCCTGGATGATGAGGTTTCCGGCATTAGTAATTTGAGAGACGGTGCCAGGTGCGGAGGAAATTTCGTTGATGGCAAGAGTCTGGATTGAGTCAACGATAACAAGATCAAAGTCACCTTCACGGATAGTCTTGGCAATATCATTACCAGAGGTAGAGCTGGCAAAAACCAACTTATCAGAATCTGCGCCGAGACGAGCAGCACGCATTTTGACTTGACTGGCCGACTCTTCACCGGAGACATAGAGCACCTGATGTTTTTTGGCAACTTCAGCACAAATTTGCATTAAAATAGTGGACTTACCGATTCCCGGCTGCCCGGCAAGAAGCGTGACGGAACCGCGTAGAATACCGCCACCAAGTACTTCATTGAGGCCGGGAAATTCAGTTTTAAGACGTTCCTTGTCGCTAGTAACCGTAATCTCATTAATCTTTGTGAATTTAAGAATTTGGCCACTAGTCTTGGCCTGAGAGATGGCGTTTTTTCCACTAGCTTCACTAACCACAAGATCTTCAATGATGGAATTCCAGGCATCACAGTTATTACAATGACCCGCCCACTTTGAGTATTTGGCTCCACAATTCTGACAGACAAACTGGCTAGTGTTTTTTCCCATACTAAAATTATAACAGGCTTTAGTGGTAAAATAAATTTATGATAAGAGAGTTAATTAACGAATATTTGGAGCTTTATCCGGCAGAAGCAGAGGGTTTGCTGGCGGCAAAGAAATTGGCCGAAAAGGCGGGGATGGATGAAGAAAGGATATTTGATAGAAAAAACTCGGATGGCCATTTTACGGCCTCGGCTTTTATTCTCTGTCCTAATTCTGGCAAGATTTTACTCTTAAAACATAAGTCGTTAGGTATTCTACTACAACCGGGCGGACATATTGAAAAGAAGGATGCTACACCATTTGCGGCAGCACTACGAGAGCTTGAGGAAGAGACAGGATGTCTTAATTTAGATAAAATAAACTATCTCGCAGTTCTGCCAGATGACCCACTGGTGCCATTTCGTATTAATACCCATAAGATTCCAGAGAATCCCAAAAAAGGTGAGCCAGCACACTTGCATCATGATTTTGGTTATTTATTTGACATAAATGAGATGCAAGAAATAATAATCGATCCAAATGAATCTGATGGTTTTCAGTGGGTTGACCTGGAAGAGTTCTATAAGCAGCCACATTTTGCAGCAATCGCCCCGAAGGTGAAAAAGTTCTTAGCAGAAAATCGTGTATAATATGGGTATGGTTGAACAAAAAACAAAGAGGGGATTTACGATTATTGAATTGGTGGTGGTAATCTTTTTTGCTTCCCTGTTACTTGTGCTATTCTTCTTACAGAAGCTGAATTTGGATGCGATGCACCGCGATGAACAGCGCAAAGAGGCGATTAATGCCATGTATTATGCACTTGAGGAGGGCTTCCACGCAAAGAATGGATACTACCCTGAGAAAATCTCTGAGGAGAATTTGACGGTGATGGATCCAAGTCTGTTTACGGATCCAGGTGGAGTAAACTTGGGACGTGAAGGAAGTACATATTCTTATGAAGCAGCGAACTGTTCGAACGGGAAATGTAAGGAATACACACTAAAGGCGCAGATGGAAAAAGAGGATACCTACATCAAGAAAAATAGAAGCTAGAAGACTTAAAAAATATCCACCAAGTTGATGGATATTTTTTATTACTTTTCGATAACCTGATCGATTGCTTTTAATAATTCATTAATAAAAACCTTATCAAAATCCTTCTTTTCTTTATCAGTCATTTCATCCCAAGTCTTTTCACGGTTTTCTGATTCGAACGCTGCTGCTAGCGGATAGTTTGTGCCGTTGTATGGTAATTTTAATTTTTCTTTATTAAGAATTCCGTGGTTGATATTGTATACCAATTCCGTTTTTCCCGATGGCGAAACAACAGCAACGCATTGCTTAAAATAACACTTGTAATTGTTTAGATTTTTGGTTTTCTCTTGAAGGTAACTCCAAAACTCAGCCCCAGTAGTTTCTTCAGGTAATTCTCCTCCCCAACGTCTTAAAGCAACTCCAGGTTCTCCGTTTAACTCTTCAATAAAGAAACCTGTGTCGTCACCAATGCTAACTAACCCAGTCTTATAGGCGTAGGCTCGTGCTTTTGCTATTGCGTTGTCTTCAATTGAATTGATGCCCTCCGGGACATTGATTTTAATATTGAGGGATTTTGGCGATTCTATATTAAAGTTTTCACCTAGATATAACTCAAAATCTTGAAGTTTAGAGGTGTTACCAGTTGCGATAAAAATTGTTTTCATAAATTCTAATTAAGTCTATTACTTTTCGATGACTTGATCGATGATGCCGTATTCTTTGGCTTCTTCGGCGGACATCCAATTATCGCGATCCATATCTTTGATGACCTGAGCGACGGTTTTGCCAGTATTCTTTGCCATAATCTCAGCGAGGCGTTTCTTCAAGAAAATACCTTCTTTTAACATGATTTCCTGGTCGGTGATTTTACCTTCGGTGCCAGAGCTTGGCTGGTGAATCATGACACGAGCATTTGGCAAGGCAAAACGCTTGCCCTTGGCGCCACAGCTGAGTAACATAGCCCCCATGGAGGCTTGCAGGCCAATACCGATAGTCTGAACATCTGGCTCAATATAATTCATGGTATCAATAATGGCAAGGCCGTCATAAACAGAGCCACCAGGAGAGTTAATATAGAGCTTGATGTCCTTCTTAGGATCTTCGTGGGCTAGGAAAAGTAATTGCGCGATTACAAGATTAGCGGTATGGGAATTCACATCTTCACCCATAAATATGATGCGGTCGTTTAGTAGACGAGAATAGATATCATACGACCTTTCACCACGGTTGGTGGTTTCAATAACGGTTGGAACGAGATAGTCGCTCACGATTTTTGGGGTTTTTGTCATGGTTACTCCTTTTTTAATTATTAGCTACTCGGCAGATTCCTGTCAACCTGTGGGATTGAGTTGGAATTGATCTGGTCGATGAGCTGATTATTGTGATATATATTATGGTTGTATTTAGTAATATCTTGATTTAAGTCTTCGATAGCCTTTTTTAACTTGTCATATTCGAGACTAAGTTGATTGATGCGATCCACAATATCCTGCCTTTGATTCCGAAATGTAGTCTGGTTAGTAAAGTCACCACGAGCAGCACGTGTGTTAAAATTGGTGACCTCATCACTTAACTGCTGTTTTTGTTCTTGATATTGTTTGGTGCGGGATTCAATTGATTGTTTCTGTTTTTCAATAGACTCCTTTAGACGATCGGTTTCATTTTTAAGTTCCGTAAAGACATTGTGATACTGCTCGTTAAATTTTACGATTAGCTGACGATCGGTAAAATATCTCTGGTAATAACGCTCAAGTGGCGTAGGGAGGTCTTTAACCTCGGTACCAATGCGAGAATGCAGCTCATCATAGAATTCGTCGGGATGATAATTTTGCATAGAGATGCGAAGATCGGAGTCTACAGGAAGATGATCGTAAACTGATTGTAGCTGATCTTTCAGATCTAACTTTTCCCAAAAAAGCAGGCGATGATAGGCGGCATGAAGCATCTCGTGCGCCGTTGTCACCTCGCGAACACCGGGGAGCTCAGATGAATTTACATTATAGATATAGAGGCGATCCTGATCTTCACGATAACAACCAAGAACATAAATTTCTTGACTATGGCTATTGCAGTTTCGGTTGAAATCTTCTTTTTCTTGCAGAGCAGGGTGAGCGGCTCGGAGAATGAGGTTAGCGCGGTCGGTGAGTTTTAATGAATTAGTAATAGTAGCGAGATCGCCCGTTAAGATAAAGTCTCTTGCTTTAAATTCATCTTGAAAAATATAGGCGCAAAGAAAGACAGAGATAATCATTAAGCTGATAAGAAAACTACCAAACTTTGCGCGATGCTTCATGATTTATTTTTCTTTCTTCTCGATCTCGAGGGTTAGCTGATCATCTTTAAGGTCGACAACGGCAATCTCACCTTTTTTGATCTTCTCAGAGATGATGGCGTCGGAAATGATAGATTCAAGATGATCCTCGATGGCGCGACGAAGCGGACGAGCACCGTTCTTTGGATCAAAGCCTTTTTCAATGAGAAATTCAGAGGCCTTCTTGGTTAGTTTTAGACCAAATGATTTGGCGGCGAGACGCTTCTTAAGATCAGCAATCATATTGTCAAAAATCTGCTCAACTTGTTTCTTAGTAAGGGCATGGAAGACTTCAATTGCATCAAGGCGATTGATAAGCTCTGGTCGCATGGATTTCTTAAGAGCTTTCATGGCAGCATTTTTGCTGGCCTCATATTCTTCTTCGAGGAACTGATCACTCTTTTTATCTTTGGTACCAAAGCCAAATTCAGCATCATCATACATTTCGTCGGCACCGAGGTTTGAAGTGAGAATAATGATGGTATTGTTGAACTTGATATGATTACCTTGTCCGTCGGTGAGAACGCCATCCTCTAAGACCTGGAGTAGCATATTGAAGACTTCAGGATGTGCCTTCTCGATCTCGTCAAAGAGAACAACGGAATATGGATGACGACGAACGGCTTCAGTGAGTTTACCACCGTCATCATAACCGACATAGCCAGCTGGAGCACCAACAAGACGAGAAACATTATGCTTTTCACCAAATTCAGACATGTCAATCTTAATTAATGAATTATCACCACCAAAGACCTCACGCGCAATAACACGGGCCAGCTCAGTCTTACCGACACCAGTTGGTCCCATAAATAAGAAGGAACCGATTGGGCGTTTTGGATCACTAATGCCAGAGCGTCCTCGGCGAATAGCTTTGGCGACAGCCCTAATAGCCTCTTCTTGACCGATAACAGCTTTATCTAGGTGTTTTTCGAGATCGGTGAGCATCTTCATCTCAGAACCGTGGACCTTAGAAACAGGAATGCCGGTTTTTAAGCTAATGGCAGTAGCGAGATTTTCCTCGGTGAGAACAGGAGATACCTGATCATTAACGCCAGCTTTTTCAAGCTTTTCAATCTCTTCATCAATTTTGGCTACACGAGTCTTGTAGAGCGCGGCTTTTTCAAAATCCTCAGCCTCGGCAGTCTCTTCAATTTTCTTCTGAAGATCTTCACGCTCAATTTTAAGCTTCTTATATTCACCACCACCTTTTTTATCAGCCGCAACCTTAGCAATGGCACTAGCCTCATCAATAACATCAATAACCTTATCAGGCATAAAGCGATCATTGATATAGCGCTTGGACATATTGATCGCAGTGTCTAAGATTTCATCAGGGATAACTACACCATGATGTTTTTCATAATGAGATTTGACACCTTTTAAGATACGTAGAACAACAGTATCAGTAGGTTCCTCGACGATGACAGTTTGAAAACGGCGAGAGAGTGCCTTATCTTTTTCGATGGTTTTGCGATACTCATCCATAGTGGAGGCACCAATTAGGCGAATATGACCACGTGCTAGGGCAGGTTTTAGAATATTGGCAGCATCAAGACTACCTTCGCCAGAACCGGCTCCTGAGAGGAGGTGAATCTCATCAATAAAGAGAATGAGATCTTTATTGCCAGAAGCTTCATCAATAATACCTTTAATGCGCTCCTCAAACTCACCGCGGAATTTAGTACCAGCCACAACAGAACTGAGATCAACCTGGTAGATACGTTTGCCAATTAGGCTGCCAGGAACTTCATTCTTAACAATGCGAGTGGCGAGACCCTCGACGATGGCAGTTTTACCAACACCGGCTTCGCCGATGAGAACAGGGTTCGACTTAGTGCGACGACAAAGAACGGTAACGGTACGTTCAATTTCCTGATCACGTCCAATGACGGTATCAAGTTTTCCCTGCTTGGCCATTTCAGTGAGGTCTTGACCATATTTGGTAAGCCATTTTAACGGAGCCTTACGAGTGAAGCCAGCTTTTTTCTGGTCAACCTTAGCATCTTCGGCCTGTTTTTCGGTGTATTCCTCGATGGCATTAGTAAGGCTATTTAAATCAACTTTGAGACCTTGAAGAATGAGACTAGCACGAGAGTTTGGTTGGCGTAAGAGAGCGTAGAGAATATGCTCGGTACCAATGATCTTGATCCCCTGTTCTTTAGTGAAGTTGGCGGCCATACGGAGAGTGAGAACCGCAGCTTCAGAAAGAGACATCATGGCCATCTGAGAGCCGGGAACTTCAACAGCAGTATGGTTGATTGTTTTTTCGACTGACTCGAGATTAATATCCTCGTCCGCAAGGAAGCGGGCACCAGTACTGGTATCCTGAGAGAGGATACCAAGGAGAAGGTGTTCTGTACTCATGTAGCCGTTATTATAACGCTTGGCATAATAATCAGATTTCTGGAGTGCAAAACGGGCATTCTCGGTCAAATTATTCATAATTTCTGTAAAATCATCTTGCATAGTTCTATTGTAAAGCAAAAACTAGCACTGTCAAGTCAGGAGTGCTAATTTATCGCATCCAAACCTGGGAGCGGGAGGCCAAGGAGAAATTCGAGGCTGGCACCACCACCAGTAGAAATTAAGCTATATTCGAGAGGACTAGAAACGTGACTTAGTGACACGCCAGACTGTTCTTCAAGAAGCTTCTCAACATAACCAGAAGTATCGCCACCTAAGATGATCGTCTGATTGTACTCTGGATTTTTCTGACCAATAGCCTCGGCGATGGCCTTTGAAGATAAGTCAAAGCCTGGCTCCTCGGTCTTGCCGGCAGTGCCATTCCAGATAATGGTGTGGCTGTATTTAATCGTGGGGAGGATCTTAGATAGTGACAGATCGCCAATATCCAGTTTATTTCCCTCTTGATCCTGACGAAAATCTTCAGCAACGTAGATTTTAGGATCCGAAGAAACATAGCCATCGGCGGCAATTTTACCAACAACAAGAATATGGTCGGCGATTGGCAGAAAACGGTCGATAAGCGGTTGTTTGTCACTAATTTTTGCGCCACCAATGATTACCGTGACTTGTGGTTTTGGGTGCTCGAGAACTTGACTTAAATTGGTAACTTCTTTTTCAATTAAAAACCCTGCAACAGTAGGAAGAAGTTGAGGAATTTGCGCCGTAGAGGCATGTGCGCGATGAATAACCGCAAAACCATCCTGAACATAGAGATCGGCGGAGGTGGAATGGACAATTTCCCTGGCAAAATCGAGACTGTTCTCTTCCTCTGCCGCGGAGAAGCGAAGGTTCTCGAGAAGAACAACGGAGCCTTGTGGAAGAGAATCTATCTGATTTTTTACATCGCTACCCGTGAGGTGTGGGATAAAAGTAACTGGACGACCAAGAAGGAGAGATAATTCCCGAGCGACAGGAGCTAAGGAAAGCGAGGAGTCTGCCTGACCTTTTGGGCGACCAAGATGAGAGATGAGAATAATATGATTCGCTTGTCCATCTATTAGATACTGAATGGTAGGAAGGGCGGCTCGTAAGCGAAAATCGCTAGTAACCTGACCATCTTTGATTGGTACATTAAAATCGGTACGTACAAGAATGTTTTTGTTTTTCGGATCAATATCACGGATAGTAGTTTTATCAAACATAGTATCTATAGTATATATCTTTATGCTTATTTTTTCCTTAACTTGCTAACGATGCCAGCAATAAAGTAGAAGAAGCCGTAAATCATGAGTCCGGAGAAGACAAAGTAGCGGCCGCCTGGTCTGGTACTGGAGTATGAGCCAAATGTAAGGGCGCCACCAATAACCATCATTAGCAAACCGCCCACGATACTTCCAGAGCCGGAAGCTGCCTTGGCACGTTTTACTGCATCTTTGGTTAAATCAAGAGACTCCCTCTGTTTTTCAATAAATTGACGCATGTCGGTATTTGGAAAACGCATCATGGCAAGGCGTTCTGGAGCCTTGTTTGGAGCACTCTTCAAGGTTTTATTGGGATCCAGGAATAGAAAATTGAGAGAATATATTTTTTTAATCTTTTTTTCTTCATCCATGACGTACCATCGACCCATTTCATTAGAGCCTGGCGTTAACTCAGAATTTTCATCAGCGAGCTTTTCTGCAACTGATTCAAGAGCGGACTTGCGATTATCAAAACGTTGAGTGTCAATGATTTTATCGTTCTCAGAAATAACAAGCTCGTAGGCGATATCAGATTCTTGAGATTCTAGTAAATCAAATTTAACCTTGCCACCAGTCTTTACGACCTTAGCTTCATATTTAATGTCATTAACTTGTTTCAGTTCAGTGATGGAGTCACCAAGAAGACTAGAGCATTGATGAATATAGTCGATTGCGTCTTGTTTGGTGTCAAAAGAATAGGCGGAATCAAAATCATTTAAAGTAAAGATAACTGTATGTTTCATAAGACAATTATTTATGATGTTGATTTTTTATGCAAGTGTAAAAAATAATACCCAGTAATGGGTATTATTTTATGAAAACTAATTTCTTATAAAAATTAGATATTGCGAATCTGGATAGTGTCGGTACCAGAGACAGTGTTTGGTTGACCAGAAACGATGACAGCAAGGACCTGATCGGAACCTTCCTTTGGAGCAACATAGCCAGCAGCTTTGAGTTCTTGAATTAGGTCAATGCCGTAATTCTCAGAGTATGGGCGAACAAAGCTAGCATTGGCGTAAGTAAGAGCGAGCTGACCAGCAACACGGGCACTACTTGTGACAGAGATAATTGGAAGAGTTGGACGTTCTGCGGCGATAGAGTCAGCGATGGCGCCAGAAGCAGTTTCGCAGACGATGACGTCAGCGTTAATTTTTTCTGCTAACTTAACAGCGGCACTAGCAACTGCATTGTAGCTCTCATTGTCACCCTTTGGATCAGTGTCAAGTGGGTTGACGCCAACGTGATTCTGAGTGTAAAGAATAATCTTCTTCATCTGTTTGACAGCTTCAACTGGGTACTTACCCTGAGCGGTCTCATCTGAAAGCATGACAACGTCAGCACCTTGGATAACAGCATTGGCAACGTCGGAAACCTCAGCACGTGATGGTTCTGGATTATCAACCATAGAACCGAGCATCTGGGTAGCTACGATACAGAGCTTGCCGTGCTTACGACAGAGATTGACTAGTTTACGCTGAACAATTGGTACAACTTCGTTACCAGCCTCAACTGCCATATCACCACGAGCGACCATAATGGCATCTGTTGCCTTAACGATGGCTTCAAGTTTTTCATCAGTTTCGATAGCTTTCTTGGTTTCAATCTTTGCAACGATTTGTGCAGTTGAACCGTGAGAAAGGAGAATTTGACGAAGCTTTTCAACGTCATCGGCGCTCTGAATGAAACTCATAGCGACAAAGTCAAAATCACGAGATGCGCCAAATTCGATATCAGCCATGTCTTTTTCAGTAATAACATCGCCACCAAAGTCGGTATCAGGGAGGTTAAGACCTTTACGGCTCATGATGAAGCCGTCGTTTTCGATACGAACACGAATAGCAGTGTCGCTGACAATTTCAATCACCTGAGAACGGATTTTACCATCATACATGAAAAGTGGTTCACCAACTTTCATGCGTTCGGCAAGGTTGTACTGAACTGGAAGAATAGTAGATCCGTCGTGTTCTTTGACAGCATAGTCAAGAACTAGCTCATCGCCGGTTTTAACATCAAGACGATCATTTTTTAGAATGCCAAGACGGATCTTTGGACCTTGAAGATCCTGCAAAATTGCAACAGAGCGACCTTTTTTGGCAGCAGCGTTGCGAATCCAACGAATCTGCTCGTCACGTTCTTCGTAGCTTCCGTGAGAGAAGTTTAGGCGGCAACCATTAGCGCCGGCCATAATTAATTCTGTAATTTTTTCTTCTGAGAAGACAGAAGGGCCAATGGTGGCCAAGATTTTTGTGCGTTTAAATAATCTACTCATAACTTGAATGATTATAACATATTTAATAGTGTTATTATTTTTCAGTTACAAAATACCTAGCATAGAAGTTATCAAAAGCAATAAATTCAGTTTCATGATATTCTTGCACTTGATTACTTAAGATCGAAGTGGTTTGCTTTTGGTTACCAAGCAGCCAAAATCCCCGCTGATCCTTAAATTGTTTTTCAATGGAATTGATACTAATACCCCAATAGATTGGAAGTGGGTCTTTTCCTAATTCCCTTGCAACCAGAATATTTTCGACGATGAGATCGGATGAATATTGCTGATCTACAAGTACGGGAATATTTTGCTGATTTGGCTGACTATTGCTCGTTGTAGAGTTTGTAGTGATTTTTGATTGATAGATTGCAACAAAGAGTTTACGAAGAGAGGTATCTTGCTTTAAGCCAATTAGAAGAGTACCGACGATGAGGATAATGGCGAGAATCGAAGTAGCTAGTGAGAAGATTGTCTTCGTGCGAGAGGGCGGGGCGTCCTTGAGGATAAATGACCGCCAGTTAATAATAAGTCGACGACGCCTAAAGCTAATTAGACTTTTGAGTTTGAGACGATAAAGTAAGATAATTCCAGAATAAAGGACCGTTATGACTAGAAGTAGTGCCATCGTGGAGTCAAAATTGGTGGAGAAATGAATGAAGAGTGGATTTAGAGTGAGAATAGCGATGAAAGAAAGTATATTTCTTACATTTAATTTATTTTTAAGGATCAAAAAGAAGATGAGAATAACGAATGCACCGCAAAATACAGAAAAGGAACGAATTGGAGTAAGGCCATACCCGAAAATCTGCGTCCAAAGTTTTAGAGGGCCGAAATATAGATTTAGCGGAAGAAAGTTATGACGAGGATAATCTACAGGTTGACCAGTGGGTGTGAGTTGAAAAAAATTTAGGTAATTCGAAGCCTCAGTGTTTGAGACTGGCTTGAGAAGAAATTGAGAGCAAAGTAAAAAATAAACAAGGAGAAGTCCGGCGAGTAATAGTGGCTGGGCGGGTTTAGGTTGCGAGTCTTCCTTCATTCTATTTATTTTAACACTTTGAGGTTTGTTTATTAATTGGTGTTTTAAGAAATGTGTCATTAAAAACAAACGAGATGAGAAGAATCGTGATAAGATAAAAATATCTGGGCGTGGCGCAGTTGGTAGCGCGCGCGGTTCGGGACTGCGAGGTCGCCAGTTCAAATCTGGTCGCCCAGACCATATATTGATTCGGGGCTTAGCGCAGTGGTAGCGCGTACGTCTGGGGGACGTGAGGTCGCCAGTTCGATCCTGGTAGCCCCGACCATACGTTTAATTTTAGTTTTAGAGATTATTAGGCTTTTCTTACGAACTGGCGGAACGTCCCAAGGGGTAAACGCCAGTTCGATCCTGGTAGCCCCGACCACTCAAGGAGGATAAATAGAGAAAATTTATTTTCTCTATTTGAACGACGCAGAGTGGAAAGGTTTTGCGAAGCAAAAGCTTACCATAGATTTAATAAAAAAGACACCTTGCGGTGCCTTTTTCTTATTTGGCGTATTCAACAGCCCTGGTTTCTCGAATAACGTTGACTTTGATGATGCCTGGATAACTCATAGTGGCTTCAATCTTATCCGCAATGTCACGTGCGAGTTTCAAAGCAGTAAGATCATCGATTTGTTTTGGTTCGACGACGACGCGAATCTCACGACCGGCGGAAATAGCGTAGGCCTTATCAATACCTGGGAAGCTAGTGGCAATATTTTCAAGCTCCTTCATACGTTCAGCGAAGTTCTCTGCGGAAATATTACGTGCGCCTGGGCGGGCGGCGGAAATGGCGTCAACGATTTTGACAATAATGGCTTCAGGAGTGGTCGGCTCAATATCATTATGATGAGCAGCAATTGCATGAACAACCTGATCAGACATGCCATATTTCTTAGCTAATTCGGCTCCAATTTCGGCATGCTTACCCTCAATCTTGTGGGTAACAGCTTTGCCAACATCGTGAAGAAGAGTGGCAGTCTTAGCAACACGGATGTCTGCACCGATCTCTTCGGCGATCATGCCAGCCATATGAGCCATCTCAATAGAATGAAGAAGAACATTCTGGCCGTAGGAAGTGCGGAATTTTAATTCACCAAGAAGATGTAACATCTCATGTGGGATACCAATAATACCGACTTCACGAGCGGCATCTTCTCCAGCACGAACAACTTCTTTTTCAATTTCACGTTCAGCTTTAGCTACTGCTTCCTCAATACTGGATGGGTTAATACGGCCATCTTTCATGAGACGTTCTAAGGCGTACCTAGCAACTTGACGACGAATAGGGTCAAACGACGAAAGTACAACCATGCCTGGAGTGTCATCAACCATAATATCGACACCAGTGGCGCGCTGGAGGGCCTGAATGTTACGACCTTCCTTGCCAATGATACGTCCTTTCATCTCATCGTCAGGAAGTTTGAGAGCAGTAACTGTACGATCGGCAGTTACCTCAGAAGACATGCGCTCCATGGCGGTAACTAAAAGAGCTTGGGCGGTATCATCAATATCACGTTTAATTTCGCGCTGTTGCTTGACGACAAGATTGGCAAGATCTTCCCTGATGTCTTTTTCGGTCATGGCGATCAATTTTTCTTTGGCCTCATTTTTGGAGAGAGCGGCAATTTTCTCAAGTTTTTCTTGCTGTCGGTCGCGGATGGAATGAATCTCATTTTTGAGTTCCTCAATTTCCTTTTCTTGGCGAGAAAGACGTTCAGAACGTTTTTCAATTTGATCAAATTTATTATCAAGAGAGATTTCACGTTCGCTAAGACGTTTTTCAGTTTGTTTCCAATCTTTGCGCCTGCAATCCTCTTCATTTTTTGATTTTTCTGCAAGATCAGCCGCCTCTTTTCTAGCCTTCAAGACAATATCAGAAGCCTCGTTCTTCGCTTTTCTGATAAGATCATCAGCCTTATTTTTACCGCCATTTTCATTCTTTTTATCATAAGCAAAAACCACACCAGCACCGGCGCCAAGACCAACGATAGCGGCGATAATAATCGGGACAAACTCCATACTCCTCTTTCTTTTTGTTATTTTTGGTTTGCTAATATTTTCCTGATATTAGCTTTTTAAACAAAATATATAATAATTACATTTTTTGATAAAATCATCCCCCGAATGATTTTATTGTAACATATTCTTATTCGTATGGTTCGATATTGTCAGTGAGCATGTTGCGGATTAATTGATTGGCGGTATTTTCCAACCCCTGTTCTGCACCATCCGTACTAAAGATGACTGGATCAACATAGAAATAATTGTAGTCTTTATAAGTGAAGACTTTGGTACCAAAACGAATGCCGGAAGTTGCATCAAAATCGCCATCAGTAACCGGAATACGACTGAGACAACCTTGACGACCAAGATTTTTCCCTGGATCAGCAAAGGATGGCTTATACTGAGTACCTTTTTGAACCGCGTTAAAGCAGATTGAGTTACGGAAGGCGTAGCTATTTAAGATATAGCTAACACTGGTGAGATTGTCTGGGATTTTAATTTTAATACGCCAGTCAGTGAGATAAATATATCCAGTGGTTGCTTTATAGACTGGGACATCTTCAGGTTTATTAATATTAGAAACACCGGTGGTTTCTTCAACAGCCTTAATGACTTTATTTTTCGCGACAACAGTCTGCTCAAGTGTGGTAATTTTGTCACCTTGCGACATGCCAAAAACAAGCCCAACAATGCTGAGAACTAAGAAGATCACCATAAGAACACCAAAAACGAGAGACATGGTGATCATCTTTTTGAGAGATTTTAAGGCAATAGCTTTAGGATCAGTTTTTGGATCAATGGGTTGGGGCAGCTCATTCTCAGGGATCGGAGCAACTGTGGGATTAACGCTGGTTTGAAAATCAAAATGTGTAGGAGAAACAACTGGGACATTAAGAGTGGACTGAGGTGTGTTTAGGTCGTTTTGTGGAACTGAAGGGTTCTTTGTCTGCTGTGCAGCAAGATTTGCTGCATTGGCGATAGCCTGCTGAGCGAGGTGATTATTAGAATTTGGAGTACCAGCTGAAGCAGCTTGAGAAAAACCATTTTCACCAAATGGACTATTTGAGCTAGCGGCGAAGGGATCCTTTGAGGAAGTAGTAAAGATATTACTTGAATTATTTGCTGGTTCAGGGGTGGATTGAGACATACCAACGGGCGCTGGAGAAGGAGAACCGCCACCAAAGGTAACTCCACCAATAGTCGTTGAATTGTTGTTTGTAAAATTATTTTTTTCTTGATCCATGTAATGCCCTTATTCTTTAATAATTATAACAAAGAATCTTATTTTTTGGGTGGCGTAATATTGGCGGGACGGCCATAATCTGGGAGAATAATTGGAACTTGCTCACCCGTAGATTTATATAATGGAATATTTAACTGGTCTGCTAGAGTATTAACGACGGCAGCACCGATACGTAAGCCAGTAAAGGAGCCCGGACCGGCCATAAAAGTAATTTCGGTGAGATCAGTCCAGGTCGCTTGGTGTTCAGAAAGTTTTTGGTGGATCATGGAGAGAAGTTGTTCGGCGAGTTGGTTACCTAACGAAAGACGATATTCTTTTTGATCAAGTCTTAAAATAGTTTCTGGGGTGGAGGTATCTAGGTAGAGTTTCATTCGCTAATGCTCCTTGAACCATCATCATTAATTGAGATATAAAAACGCAAATGATTTTCAGGGAGAAGATTACTAACGGAATCCCCCCATTCGATAATAGTAATCGTGTTTTCGTCTTGAATATTTTCCAAAAGATCTTCGGACATGATGCCGGGGTCGTTTAGACGGTAAAAATCATAATGAACAAGAAAACACTCTTTGCCAGTTTTTTGAAAAGAGTAGCGTTTTGAAAGAGTGAAAGTAGGAGAGGTGATTTCATCCTCAATACCAAGACCGCGAGCGATTCCCTTGGTGATCGTGGTTTTACCAGCCCCAACGTCACCGATGAGTTCAATCACGGCGGGAGCTTCAAGTGTCTTGGCGAGGTTTTGACCGAAGTCAATCATCTGCTGCTCATTAGCAAATTTTTGCATAAATTTATTATATAACGGTTGAATTAAAATATAAAATACTTATGGTATAATTCAGGTATGAGATGTAGTAATCGAAGCTTGAAGTTGATGCGCATAATAAGCCTAATGATAGTCTTAACTTGTTTGGGTGTCGTAATTGCGGCGATTTTTGTGAAAAATAATTTGACAAGCACTAAACTGGCGCATCAAAAGATGGAAGAGCTGGCTCGCGATTATTACGAAAATGATTTTTACCAACGTTTTACGCGTGATCACGTGTCAGTGGGACAGGAAGAAAATCTTGGGCAGTATTTTGAGAAATATACGCAGATGGGATTTTCACCAGTGAAGCTACGAAAATTGCTCGATTATAGCGAAAAAAATAACAAGGACATGTTGAAATATTTCTCACATGACAAGTTTTCTTGCGATACTAATGGTTCATATGCATTAATTAAGCCGAAAGCTCCTTTTTCTGCAAAAGATTATGAAATCACTTTTGCTTTAAGCTGTAAGGAGAATTAATTTTTAAAAATCCTTAAAAGGGTTATTGAAAAATAAATATTTTCTGTTAAAATAATAACAGTACAGTTTTGTATGGTCTCTTAGTATAACGGTTAGTACAACGGGTTTTCATCCCGTCAACGCGGGTTCGACTCCCGCAGAGATCACCATTTTTATCGAGCCAAATGGCTCTTTTTTTTATTATGCTATGATATACATATGAGAGCAGAAAATCAGCCTCTTCTAGCAAACTTTGACCTGATTGTTTTTGATTTTGACGGAACGATAGCTGACTCTCTGAGGTCATATAGAGAACTTGATCAGCAGCTAATCAAGGAACTGTATGGAGTTTGGGAGGAGATAGATGAAATTATTGCATTCAGGGATGAAATTAAAAATAAATCTCGCAGCGACTCAGACGACGAATACTATTTAGCATTAGACAGAAAATACGGTGATGGGAAGAGGCCATTGCCAGAGATTTATGCGAAAGTGTCTGAAATTTTTCCAAGGATTCGAAGTAAAGTTAAGCCAAAACCAGGGGTAGTCCAGGTGATAAAAAAGCTGAAGGAAAAATATAACTGCAAGATAGGGATGGCCACTAGCTCGGAACGACGAGAGATCAACTTCTTTTCATCTAATAATTCATTAATCGGCAGAGAAATTAATTTAAATGAATATTTTGATCGAATCGTAACCTTGGATGATGTAAAAATGCCGAAACCAGACCCAGAAGTCTACCAACAATTAATTAGTTTTTATGCAGTTCCTCCTGAAAAGGTGTTGGTATTTGAAGATAGTCTACTAGGAGTTACAGCTGCCAGGACGGCTGGAACGACAGTGATTGCGATTGAGGATGCGCATAATACGCGAGATCTTGATCAAATCAGAGACCTTGCAGACTTTAGCATTACAGAATGGAAAGAACTAGTATTTTAGCCCAAAAGCCGTGTTTTGTGATATAGTTAAAGAGGTACTTGGCGCCATAGCTCAGCTGGATAGAGCAGGAGACTTCTAAGCTCAAGGTCGTAGGTTCGAACCCTACTGGCGCTACCAAATTATTGTTTTGTTTAAATAAAGAAAAAGATGACTACTTAGTCATCTTTTTTGATTGTTTTGGTATTTAGGATAGAGAAAGTTTATTTAAATATTGGCAATAATAGTCGAGATAGTATCGATAGTTTTCGCGATCATATTTAAAGGCACGACAAAGTCTGATATAAAAAACAATAATAATCATCATTTTTTTATAATTAATATCTCGATTAAAGTAATTTAAAATTAAATCCAGAGGTATTGATAAAAAAATTTGATGATCAGAGAAGAGAGCATAATAAAAATCATACACTGGATCACCAACTAGGCCCATTGGATCGATGACGTATAGCTTTGAACGGTTAACTATAAAATTATGAACACCTAAATCGCCGTGTAGTAAAAATTGACCGACTGGGTATTTTGAAATAAGAGATAAGGCTTCCTGAACTTTAGCTATATCAAAAATGTCATCTCCTAATATCGAAGTAGAATAAGAAACTTCATCTTCTAAAAACTCACTCCAAGTTTTGTGATCTTCAAAGAGATAACCAAATCCTTGATAATCAATTAGTTGATAATTGGAAGTTATGTTAAAAACTGTTGATAATAAATATTCTACACTCAAATCGTCTTGGTACTGATGCCCTTTTGTAAAAGTTAAACATATATACCCTAGATCAAAATTAATATATTTAATTTTTTGGAAATAGGAAGTCTTATTCTTAGATAAAAAAGTTTGATAGACTAGAAGTTCTGGTCTCGAACAAACTTTAATTAAAAACTGTTCTCGGATAGAAAAGACAGTTGCCTCACTTTTACCACTAGTAAAATAGCAGAGATCCCGCTCATCAATCTTAATTTTTAGTTTTTGCTCAATGTCCGTAAGGATCTCGGAAGATAAAAATTGATTTTTCATATGATTACCAGTTTCTATAAGTATGCCTGATATAAGGTTTTCTGGCATAAGTTTTCTTGGTGGTAAATTCCATAAGCGCCATATAGGATGGGAAAAAGGCGTTCATCTTATTAAAAGGCTTAATGGATTCGTGAAAAGTAGTCAGTGCACCGACAACAAGTAACTTATCGGCGTAAGTCCTTAATGTATTGCGAGAATTGTCGGGTGCGAACTTTTTGGTGGGCGAGATAAGACCACGAGAGTTATTAATTAATTCATCAAAAACCGGTGGTACTACCCCATTATGCATGTGGCCGGAGATAAAATAGTCAAACTCACGAAGTTGGTATTTGACCTCAGGATCGTTTAAGAAAACTGGGGAATGAATGAGCGCAAATTTAATTTTCTTGGCTGGGAGATGATACAAATAATTCTCCGGTAAGGATTGAAGTTCCTTTAACATCTGTGGAAGATTTTCAGTAACACTCTTTTTTGCTTCGTAATAGGCCGGAGACTGAGTATAACCTAAACAGTAGATATACTGATCTTCATAAACCTGGTTATCTAGAAGATGCACATTTTCAAGCTGGCGAATTTGATCAAATAATTGATTAGTTTCACCATATTGCCAACCATGGCGACCACCTTTCGGCTTGCGATACATGTCGTGATTCCCCACGCTAATAATGACCGTAGCAATCTCGCCTAAGGACTTTAGGAAATTTAGAAAACGGTTCAGCTCAGAGTCAGCATCAACCATATCCAAAGTATCAACAAGATCACCTGGCATAAGAATATACTTCGGTGCAAGGTTTTTGACTTGTCTCACGATGGCATTCAGTTTTTGATCCGTCACTTGATAACTAAAATGTAGGTCCGACATGACCATAACCTTGAATGGATCTGCCATTTTTTTATGGTAACCAAAAACAGACGGACGAAAAAGACGGTAGGTACTAAGGCGAAATAATTTCATAGTTATATTTTAATTTAGATACCGCCCATTGACGCGAGCGGTAGCATATTATTATTGATTATCGGTAGATTTTTTAACTAATTTATAGTAAATACTTGGAGCAAAACGCATACTAGCAAGAGGTTTCTGGAATTTCTTTTCCAGACTGACAAGAGTTTTAGTCTTAAAGACCTTCTTCATGGTTTGGCTTCTGAAATTGGAAACAGAGAGGATGTCAGCGATCTCAAAGCCAGATTTTCTAAAGAGGTCCTCAACATAGGCTGGATGATAATTATAAAAACCATCTTTATCAATATTCTTAAGATTGGAAGGTTTTTTGTCGAATGGGTTGACTTTAGACTTCTTAAACCAGTAACGGAACATCTTTGGAAGAGTGCGCTTATTAGCAACTTCAATTACAGCAACTCCACCTGGTTCGAGAATGCGATTTAGTTCTTTAATAACAGCAGGGAGGTCTTCGAAGTGATGGGTAGCCCGGACCATGAGGAGACAAGAGAATTGATTATCCTTGAATGGAGTGTGATAGATGTCACCCTGGACGGTGTTGATACGGTCACCAAATTCTTCTTTGGCTTGATCTAACTCAGTTTGAGAATAGTCAAAAAGAGTAGCAGTTTTAGCGTGATCAAGATATTCTTTGGCGAGGCGACCATAGCCACCAGCAATATCTACAAAAGTATCCATCTTGCGGGGGAGGAGGCGTCTAATAGCAAGACGATCTGCCATATCTTCATATTTACGATCGGCATCTTCCCAGAAGATTTTTTTATAATCATAGCCATTATAGTCGGAAACGACTTTCTTGTTTTGCTCTGTCATGGTAATGATTATAACATGAGAGTCGAGGCTTATTTGTCTTTTGGACGGAGATTTCGAAAGAGGATTTTATTGAGTTTCTCGAAAAATGGTTGGACTTCTTCGAGATCTAGGAGAAAACTGGCTGCACCATAGATGGCAAGCGAGGCGAGTGAAATAATGAAGAATTTTGGAATAGTGACAAAGACCGAATTGTCGGTGGCACGAAGTGGCAGGAGTTTGGTAAGGATATAGGCAGAAATACTGGTGACGATGGTAGCGATAAGCATACGAATAAAAGCAGTCCAGAAGTCTTTATTAAGTAGGTTTTGACGAGATTTTTTCTGGAGTAGAAAAAGAAGGATGAGAATTTCAAGAACGGCACCAATAGATTGAGCCCAACCTAAGCCATCAGGGCCAAGACCGATGATACTAAAGATAATTGATAGGATCATAGTAAAACCGACAGCAATAATACTAACAACGAATGGAGTCTTGGTGTCCTGCCTGGCGTAGAAACCACGCGAGGCAATATGAAAGATAGATTGGGCAAAGATAGCAAGGACAAGTGAGCCTAAGACGCTGGCGATGATGGGCTGACCACCATTTTTTACAAAACTAACAACATAGCCACGTGCGAAATAAGCGATGACGGAGACTGGAAGAGAAATCCAGATAATCATACGAAGAGCGCGACGGAAGACATCATCAAACTTTGTAGTATCTTCATTATTAGTTTCTTCGGTTAACTTAGGAAAGAAGGCGGTCGAAATAGCGACACCGATAAGATTGACTGGCATCTGGTGGAGACTATTTGCCTGCTGAAAAGAGCGAAGGGCGCCTTTACCCATACGAGATGAAAGATTGGTGGCAAGGATAGAATAAACGTAATCAATTCCCTGGTCGAGAGACCTAGCTGGCAAAAGCTTCAGAACGGTTTTAAAACCAAGATTTTTCCAATAGATTTTAAACTGATAATCAAAACCAAGACCAAAAAGACCAATGAGGCTGATGAAAATCTGAAGGATAGCGCCAAAAACGACACCAATAGCGACCCCCATAATGCCGCCTTCGAAGAGTTGTAAGCCGAAGAGATTAATGCCGTTAGTGAAGACCGTGATGCCGATAAGGATACCGACATTGTAGAGAGCGGGGGCGAGAGAAAAGAAGACGAAGCGACCGACGGCCTGCTGGATGGAATTTAAGACTGTGGCAATACTAAAAAGGAAGGGGTTGATAGCGATGACACGCATCATGTTAATGGCAAGCGTAGTGCCAGATTCATCGAGGCCTGGACCCACAATGAAACGAACCAGAGGATCTGCAAAAACCATGATCAGAATACTGGAAATCAGAGTAACAATGGCCATGAGGTTAAGGATGGAGGAGCTGAGCTCCCAGGCGGATTTTTTATTGCCAGAGACTAGACGTTGATTGAAAACAGGGATAAAACTAACTGCAAGAGCGCCAGAAGTGAGCACGAAAAACATGAAGTCCGGAATAGTGAAGGCGGCGGTATAGGCGTCAATACCCGTAGGATAGGTATCAAGATAATAGGAGTTTAAGAGACGATCACGAAAAATGCCTAGTAGAGCAGAGATTAGAGTGCTAAAACTGAGTAAAATAGCAGCATATTTCACACTAAGTTTACTATTTGCCATGGCAACTACGGAGCGAAACTGAAACTTCTTCATCTTATATTTATTATACATGATGTTGAGGGGGCAGACGCATGGAGTTTTTGAGATTTTTAAGCATTTTCATGTTATAATAGTAAGGTGAAAACGAATAATCTTGTCCTGGTACATAAGCTGGGTAAGGAAATTTTAGATTCAGATAATATGAAACGTGAAAAACGTTTTATTCAGCATGCTAATGTTTCTACTTATGATCATTCGATTAGTGTGGCAGTGATGAGTTTAACTCTTGCTGCGATTCTTCGAGTTAAGGTGGATAAGGTTTCATTAGTCCGAGGCGCGCTCCTACATGATTTTTTCTTGTACGACTGGCATGACAAAACAGCTATGCCTAAGGCGCACGCTTATTTACACCCGCTGATTGCTTTTGACAACGCTAAGAAGGAATTTAAATTGAATGCCATTGAGAAAAATATTATTCAGGCACATATGTTCCCTCTTAGTATTGTGATGCCAAAATATAAAGAAAGTTGGATTGTGACGATGGCTGACAAGATTTGTGCGGCGAGTGAAGTCACTTCGAATATTAAGATACGTCTGACCGTTTCTCTGCTAAAAAATAGTCGCTTTATTCCATAAATGATCGATGGATTAAAAAATACCTGGAATTCAGGTATTTTTTTGCTCAATTCCCCATCATAGATACGAACTAGTCGTGGAGTTTAGCAGAATCTGGAAGTGTAGATCCTTCAAAAATATTTTTAAGATCTTCTTCTTCAAGAGTTTCTTTTTCAAGAAGAGCCTCGGCGACACGATCCAAAACCTTATGGTTGGCTTTTAGGACGGCCTCTGCACGCTTGGCTGCCTCATTAGCAAATTGAGCAATTTCCTCGTCAATCAATTCGGCGGTCTTTTCAGAATATGGCTTGCCAGTGCTGATGGTGTAATAACCAGTGGCTTCGGATGGATAGACAAGGTTACGAGTTTTATTACCCATACCTTCGCGGATAATCATCTCCTTGCTAAGCTCAGCGACATGCTGGAGATCGGAAGAGGCACCAGTAGTAACGCTATCTTCACCAAAGATAATCTTCTCAGCAATACGTCCACCCATAGCACGAGCAAGAGTGTCTTTTAATTCATAGATATTCTTATAGCTACGGTCTTCAGGAGGAAGGAACCAAGTCACACCGCCGGTATGGCCGCGAGGAATAATGGTAATTTTATGGACTGGATCGGAATCTGGGAGAACGTGACCAACCACGGCGTGGCCAGCCTCATGATAAGCGGTGATTTTGCGTTCTTTTTCGTTCATAACTTTTGACTTGCGCTCTGGACCAATGGCGACACGCTCAAAAGCCTCTGTAAGATCGGCGCCAGTAATCTCTTTGTGACCAAGGCGTGCGGCAGTGATTGCGGCCTCATTGGCAATATTTGCGAGATCAGCACCCGATGAGCCAGCGGTTTTAGCAGCGAGAGCTTCTAGGTTGACAGATTTTGCGGTTGGCTTATTTTTAAAGTGAACCTCTAAAATAGCGAGACGATCTTTGCGCTCAGGAAGAGTGACGTCAACATGACGATCAAAACGACCTGGGCGAAGCAAGGCTTTGTCGAGCATATCAACACGGTTGGTGGCGGCAATGACGATGACCCCTGATTCATTATCAAAACCATCCATCTCGACGAGGATCTGGTTTAGAGTTTGCTCATCCTCGCGACCAGCACCGCCACGAGCATCACGCTTGTGGGCCACAGCATCAATTTCATCAATGAAGATAATACTTGGGGCATTTTTCTTGGCCTTACTAAAGAGATCACGAACACGAGAGGCGCCCACACCGACAAACATTTCGGCAAATTCAGAACCAGAAATGCTGAAGAATGGAACGTTGGCCTCACCAGCAACGGCGCGAGCCATTAAAGTCTTACCGGTTCCCGGATCACCTGCAAGAAGCACACCGCGAGGAATTTTAGCACCGAGTTTTTCATATTTTTTAGGATTTTTAAGAAAATCAACTACTTCAGAGAGGTCCTGTTTGGCAGCTTCATTACCAGCGACATCAGTGAAGAGAACACGTTTTTTGTCTGGACCATAGAGTTTGGCGCGAGCCTTGCCAAAACCCATATTCTCCTTATTAATACTTTGAGCCTGCCCAAGGAGACGGCCGAAGAAAATGACGGCGATAATAATTGGTACGGCGATAGTGAGGATGTTGATGAAAATTTCCGTGTAATTAATAGGGTCGATATAGTTAATGACTGGATATTTTTCCTGGCATTTTTTTAGATCATCACCAGCTTTATCGGCACAGCGGTTAATTAAACCCTGATCATAAAGCGTTCCCGATGGATCCTTGCGAGAGGTTTCTGTTGGAATATCTTTATCTTTGAGGGTAATCTCAAGCTCATTGCCAGATACGGTGATGCGTTTGATGTTGCCATGCTCATCATTAGCACGAGAGATAACATCAGAGAGAGGAACCTCCTTCATCTTGATGTTATGGTTGCCATATAAGTTAATACAGTAGGCGATAAAAATAATCGAAAGTAGCGTAAAAATAACCGATCTAAAGGTGTTAGATTTATTTTTCTTGGTGAGGTTGACCTTCGGTTTGTTGCCAGATGAATTTTGTGCGTTCATTAATCTCCTTAATTTTCTCGAAATAGATTACTTTATCTTAACTCAGTCTGTGGTTTTGTGCCATAAAACTAAGAAGAACAGATAATAATATATTAACATAACATTGCATTTTTAGGGGGAGTGTGGTAAATTTAACAGTATCGGGGCGTGGCACAGTTGGTAGCGCGCGGCGTTTGGGACGCTGAGGTCGCAAGTTCGAGTCTTGTCGCCCCGACCAATCAAGGAGGAGAAATAAAGAAAAGATTACTTTTCTTTATTGAACCGACGCAGATTGGAATGGCTTTCGCGAAGCGAAAGACATACCATATTTAAAATAGACCACTTGGTGGTCGTTTTTTGTTTCTATAAAATACCAGAGACGAACTTGCGGAACGTCCCAAGAGATGAAAGCAAAAAAGCTTACTATAGATAAAGGAGAAGAGCTATGCTAAATAATTTTTTTGAATTTACAAAAAACTCGCTAGGGGAAGGTAAGAGATTTTTTCTAACTTATATTCGATGAAAGACGGTATAATTTATGAACACTTAGTACATAAGAAGAAAAGACGGAAGGACCAAGCTAAACCCATGCGTGAATCGGAAAATGGTTAGTAATAGGATTAATCCGGACGGTAAATTCTAAAAGAATCGGATGACATGGATTCAAATCAAACTTCATCGATCGTTTTTAGTGCTTTAGAGTAAAGTATCCTGGGTTGCCAGGGGCATCGACGTGAGCATAGTCTCCGTCATAAGAGTATCTTGAACTGTATATTGTTGTACCGTTACCCCCTACTAAATTTATTGCATTTTTAAACATAGCTCTTGAATTATCTTCGTACCTCATGTCGATACTCCGCATATCAAACTGGTTTGCTGCCACTTCTATTCTATGCACGCCACTACTATCAAACATTGATACTGCTCTTTTTACATTCTTTGTGTCAAAGCTAGAAAGATCTAGATTAATTAAGCTTGTTGTGCCTTTAAACATACTATTCATGTCAGTTACTCTACTAGTATTAAAGCTAGATAGGTTTAGATTCGTTAAGTTGGAGCTTGAGTTAAACATTGACATCATATTCAATACTTTTGAAGTATTAAAATGAGATAAGTCCAGAGTGGATAGTCCTGTCGCCTGAAACATCTCAGGCATGGATGATACTTCAGACGTGTCAAAGCTGGAAATATTTAAATTCGTTAGGTTTTTGGTACCAGAGAACATAGAATCCATACGGTTTACCTTACTGGTGTTAAAGTTTGAAAGATTTAAGGAACTCAAGCTTGAATTATCCTTAAACATCGTTGCCATAGACCATACTTTTGAAGTATTAAAATTCGAAAGGTCATAGTTTGTCATCGACTTGCATCCATTAAATAAACCATACATATTTGTAACGTTGCTAGTATTGAAGCTACTAAGATTCAAGTAATTTAATTTTTCAGAATTACTGAACATGCTCATCATGCTTATAACATTGCTGGTATCAAAATTTGATAGGTCTAAGCTAGTTAGGTTTGGAAGAGAAGAGAACATGTAATTCATTTGTTTTACCGAACTGGTATTAAAGTTAGACAGATCAATATTGGATACACCAATTGCACTAAACATACTCCTCATATCTTCGACCTTGCTCGTATTAAAACTTGACAAGTTAATACTTACTAGATTACGTGCATAACTAAACATGCCTGACATGTCAGTGACATTGCTAGTATCAAAATTTAATATATCTAAATTAGAAACACCTATATTAGAGAACATGTCTGACATGTTTGTGACGTTGCTAGTATTGAACGTATGGATGTCCAATCCTATAATGTTCTGACTAGAAAACATTTTAGACATATTTGTAACTTTGCTAGTATCAAAATTTGATAAATTTAAATTAGAAACACCTGAGCCATTGAACATTTCAGACATGTCAGTGACATTACTAGTATTAAAGCTGGAAAGATCCAATGTTTGAGTACTGGCCCATCTAAACATTTTGGACATATTTGTAACTTTGCTAGTATTGAATCTACTAAAGTTTAAGCTAGTAGCGCGTGATGCATTAAACATTTCAGACATGTCAGTGACATTACTAGTATCAAAAGCGTCTATATTCAAACCATTTATATTTGATCTCTTAAACATGGCTTTCATAGTAGTAACTTTTCGAGTGTCAAATTTTGAGAGATCTATGCCACTTGTTGCGCGCATGCCATCAAACATCGACTCCATATTTTCTGAATTACTTGTGTTAAATTCAGAAAGATCTAGTCCAATTATCATGCTATATCCTCTAGCCTTTTCGTCAGTCGAGGCAAACATAGATTTCATATTTTTCGTATGCGAAGTATCAATACCACGCAAATCTACAAACAACCCCTTATTCTCATCATAAGTATAACCGGCTACTTCCCTGAACATTGTTTCACAGTCCTCATTCGTGTACACTAAATCTGTGTCAGCCCACCACAGCAGTTTATCTCCGTCAAGCCACAAATAAATTGGAGTTCCCGAATCTATGGTTGAGACCTTGGGATATTTTGCAAGGTCGCTAGGGGTTGGGTTTAGTTGCCCATAAATTGCGGGCGGCGTATCTGATCTTTCGAATCTACTTGCGGTGCCGCTGCCGACAAGTGTTTTGGCAATATTCGCAAACTCAGTTCCTGGCAAAAAAGTCGCAGTAGTCAATGCATGGCTAGTGGCAAAGGTCAATAAGATATTTTTCTTATAGGATCCTGGTGTTAGGCTCGGGGAGGCTTTTACTGCAAAATTAAAATTAAGTTCAGTGTTTTCTGGTGTTGTTTTGGAATAAACTATTTCTGGCGCAGAAAGCTTGGGGATCGGCTTGTAATTATGAACCCCTGATCCGTCTTCGATACGATATCCCCAATGGTTGGCAGCAAAACTCGACTCCTGGACATTGGTACTGATTGAATCAATCTTTTGAGAGGAAGCAACATCCTCGTAGTCCAGGCTAGTACCTTCGTCTATACTGGACATGGTTACCGTAGCTCCGTAACAATTGTCTGTACTGAGTCCAACCTTTAGGTTGGTATTCTTAAGACTAGACGTCGACAGATCTTCGACGCTAAAATTAAAATTAACCGCACTACTAGTCGCCATCGCAAGAGATGCGTTTGAGCCTATTTTGCAACCTGGCTGCCAGGCTAATGTAGTGCGAATTGGCATAAATTGAAAGGCTAGAACTCCCACTAATAAAATTACCAAAAAAGAAATAATCGGTAAAAAGGGAGACGATAATTTTTGTTTGAAGATCTTTGACCACTTTTTTGAATATTTATTCATTAGTTTTATTTTAACATAAGTATTTTAGAATCTGGCTAAAGATAGATGATGGCTAATGTTTCTTTAACCTGAAAACTGGAATATTTGCCGGGATGATTTTTGAACCATTCGTCGACAGCACGAGCAGAACCAGGGAGCTCAGGGTTATTGTAATCATGAACGACAATAATAGAGCCTGGTTGCATTTTTGATTCAATAAGAGAAAGGCTAGTTTTGATTGAAGTATAGAGGTCGCCATCAAGAAAGGCAAAACAGATTTTATTCGGGAGATCACTGATGGGGTCTAGATCTTCAAAGAAGGCCTTTTTAATTTTTGGGAGAGGAAGGTTTTGACGCTTGAACTTTTCGATAACTTCACGTTTTGTGACAAAGAGTTCACCGGATTTAAATTGATCGCCAGCTGCCGAGCTATCTTCCCTAGTTTTTTCGGGAAGCCCAGCGAAAGAGTCGTACAACCAGAGAGTTTTATCAGTTTTTTGCAATTCGCGCTGAAAAAGAATTGAGGTATCACCCTTATAACAGCCAAGTTCAACAACATCTCCTGCAATATTTTTTGCAAGAACTTGCTGGAGTAATGAAATTAGAATAGCTGTTTCTGCAGAGGAAACTTGAGAGACTGTGGCGGGTTGCTTTTTTGACATATATTTTTATTTCTTTCTAATGAAGATCGCCGTGAGAAAGCCAGCAATAGAAGCAGAGATAATATCACCCATGGTATCGCCAACCCCAGGAGCATTGAGCTCTTGCATGTGTCCACCACAAAGTTGGTCATAGGTAAATTCAAAACATTCCCACATGGCAGCAGTAAATACAACGAAGCAAATAATGAAGAGGAAGGCGAAACCCGAGTGGTAGATTTTGCGTTTGATAGTGGATTGACCAGAGAAGCCAGCTTTAGCAGAAGCAGCTCTATGATTTACTACGAGGTCCTTACCGTCATAAAAGTGATCCAGAATCTCTTTACCGCAAAACGCAGTGAAAACACCGCTTAGAGTATGGACGATTTTATCATAGCTTGGATATCCCATGATAATAATTGACTTATACCAATCAAGATCGATACCTAAGACCATTGCGATAATCAAGAAAAAATTAAAAGCGATTTGTAGTCTAGTAGTGGCTTTGAAGTTTAGTTTTGCAAGAAGCTCAGGGATAAACGGAAGAATAATAGTAACTAGATAGCTGGGAAGTTTGTGCCAGGTAGTAGGATCAATAAAGTGTAAAAAAGTAAAAATAAGACCTGAAAGGCTAATACCGATTTTTAGAAGCCAGTTTAGTTTTTGAGAGAATGAAAAATTAGAAAACTTTTTGATTGGTGATTTCATGAAAAATATATTCCTTTTAATCCGATTAAATATATCATATTAGAGGTAATAAGTATAGTTTTATTAGATAATGTTCATGACATTTCAAAAATACTCCTTGCGGAGTATTTTTGAATTATTCACTGGATGAATAATATATCCTAGAGAAATTGAGTAATTCTATTTATCAACAACTTCGCCTTCTACAGGTTCACCATCGGAAGTGCCTTTAGATGAATTACCGTCATTAGCAGATGAATCGGTTGAAGCGGATTGATAGAGCTTGGCACCAATAGGCATGATCTTATTGGAGAGTTCCTTTTCAGCTTCTTCATATTTAGCAGCATCAGCGGCTGTATCTTTTAATACTTCTTTGGCTTCTTCGATAGCTTTCTTAATAGTCTCCTTATCTTCGTCAGAAATCTTGTCTTTGAACTCATCTGGCATTTTTTCATTGTGATAAATAGCCTGTTCTAATTTATTTCTAGCGTCGATAGCTTCACGTTTCTTTTTGTCTTCATCTGCATGAAGTTCAGCATCTTTTTGAGCCTTTTCAATATCTTCTTTAGACATGTTGCCGGAGTTCTGGATAGTAATACTTTGCTCCTTACCAGTTCCCTTGTCACGAGCTGTAACGTTTAAAATACCGTTTGCATCAATATTGAAGGTAACTTCAATCTGTGGAACACCACGTGGGGCTGGAGCGATACCATCGAGGATGAAACGACCAAGAGATTTATTATCAGCGGCCATTTCGCGCTCACCTTGCAAAACATGGATTTCAACCTGTGGCTGGTTATCAGCAGCAGTAGAGAAAGTTTCAGACTTTGAAGTTGGGATAGTAGTGTTGCGCTCAATTAGCTTGGTAGAAACACCACCCATAGTCTCGATACCGAGAGAAAGTGGGGTAACATCGAGAAGAAGAACATCTTTGACATCACCTTGAAGTACACCGCCTTGAATGGCAGCACCAACTGCAACTACCTCATCTGGGTTGACACCCTGCATTGGTTCCTTGCCAAAGAGAGCTTTGACCTTTTCAATAACGGCTGGCATACGGGTCATACCACCAACCATAACGACTTCGTTAATATCGGAAGTCTTGAGCTTGGCATCTTTAAGGGCCTTTTCGACTGGACCTGCAAGACGATCAAGAAGTGGAGCAACGAGCTCTTCCATCTTGGAGCGAGTTAGAGTGTATTCAAAGTGTTTTGGACCATCCGAGTCAGCGGAAAGGAATGGAAGGTTGATTTCAGTTTCTTTGGCTGACGAGAGTTCCTTCTTAGCTTTTTCAGCTTCGTCCTTAACGCGCTGCATAGCTGCGGCATCATTTTTGATATCGATACCAGATTCGTCTTTGAACTGATCACAGAGGAAGTTAACGATAACGTTATCGAAATCTTCACCACCAAGATGGGTATCACCATTTGTGGACTTTACCTCAAAGACACCGTCACCGAGCTCAAGAATGGAAACATCGAAGGTACCACCACCAAGGTCGAAGACTACAATTTTCTCTTCGCTCTTCTTTTCGAGACCATAAGCTAAGGCTGCGGCTGTAGGTTCATTAATAATACGCTTAACCTCAAGACCAGCGATTTTACCAGCATCTTTAGTGGCTTGACGTTGAGAGTCATCGAAGTAGGCTGGAACGGTAATGATAGCTTCAGTAACCTTCTCACCTAAGAAAGCTTCGGCGTCTGCTTTAATTTTAGAGAGAATCATAGCAGAAACTTCTTCTGGAGTGTAAGTCTTACCATCCATCTCTACGGCAACACCATCACCTTTTTTCACAATCTTGTATGGCATGATGTCGAGATCTCTCTGGACTTCCTTATCTTCAAATTTACGGCCGATTAAACGCTTAATACCATAAATAGTATTTTTTGGATTAGTGACACGCTGACGCTGCGCAACTTTACCAACAAGACGTTCGCCTTTTTTAGTGACAGCGACTACTGACGGAGTAGTGCGGTCACCCTCGGCATTAGTAATTACTTCTGGTTTTCCTGCGACCATGTACGCGAAAGCAGAGTTCGTCGTACCAAGGTCAATTCCAATAATTTTACTCATTTATTACTCCTTTATATTTATTTAGCACTCATCGTTTTTAATTGCTAAGTTATTATGAGTATAGCTTATTAGCACTCTCATGTCAAGACTGCTAATTTGAGTTTTTTATGGAATTTAACAGAGGTGGATAAATTTTGAAGCCTTTTTTGTAGTAGTAATATGTAGTCCAAACAATAGGTTTTATATCAAGTTTTGCTACTTATGAAGAAAAATTTTACGAATGATGACAAAGATTTCATTTTTAAACTGGAAGATAGCAATACCAAGACCAACCGCCGCAGAACCAGCAACCGCTGTGGTGCCGTTAAAATCTTTCTTTTGTTCTTCTTTCTTGTCGCCCAATTTTGGGACTTCTACCGGATTTGAGGCGCCCGTATTTTGATGGACTTTGCGACAGCGGTGAGTTTGCTCATTTCTTTCATAACCCTCTTTACAGGCTTTGACCTCATGAGGTTTTTCTTCACCTTTACAACGATTGGTCACAGGATTGAGAACCTTACCGGCAGGGCAAGTTTTGGGTGCGGTTGACGTGGCCACTTTATGACAACGGCCAGTTTTTGGGTTACGATATTGGTCAGCATGACAGGGCTTCTTCTGAGACTCAGCTTGAATTTTATTGCAGCGTCCAGTGATTTTATTGCGGAAGGTGCCTTCAGGACAGGTCTTTTCGGCTTGCTCGTGTTGCTTATTACAACGACCAGTAATTTTATTTAAGAAATAACCCGGCAGGCAATCTTTTGCTGGCTTCTTAGTTTGGTCGTTCTGATCTTTTGAATCAGGATGATTAGGCAAAGGATTGGTAGGCTCTTTCGGTTTTGGGTTATTTTGCGTAGATTTTTTGGGAACTGGATTCTTGTTGCAACGATTGGTTTTTACGTTTAGAAAATAGCCCTCAGGACAGGTTTTCATTTTTTGTGGGGGAAATTTCTTGCAGCGCTTAGTTTCGGGATTTAGATATTGACCACTGGGACAGGTTTTTTCTTCTTTTACAACATTTTTTCCATTTGCGTCCGAGGGTTTACTTGTAGCAAAGGTTGATGCTGGCAATATGAACAGAGAGCAGAAATTTAAAAATAGGAGAGCCGAATAGATTAAATATTTGAATTTATGTTCACGTTTATATGGAATTCTAATACGTGGTTGCGCTTCCTCAGAAATAGAGGACTGACCTTGATATATACGTGAACAGCTGCAGTGGGATGGCTGCCGTTTCTTCCCTTCTAAGCTTGTTTTTTGGCGTGGTGTTTGTGATGCTTTTTGCATAGTATTACCTCATTTAATTTCTAATGAGCTGAATGTATATTTATGAACTTCTTTTGGCAAGCATTAGCGTGATTGTTTTAATTGTAATAGATAGGAAAAAATACTTTTTGTGTTTAGCACAAGCAAGATATAATCTAGCATAAGCAAGATATGATATAATTTAAGTATGGAAGGTCTTACAATATTCTCGGCGATCGGCGTGATTGTCTTAGCTGCTTTAGCGCATGCCACTTTGCAGATGAATCTTGGGTCACTACTTCTGCTTTACCACGAAAGTTTGGGTAAACATATAAAGAAAAGAACAAAATTTTTAGTTTCTAACTATATTTTTGGAGTATTTTTTCTGGTATTAACAAGTCTGGCAGCAACAGCTTATTTTGTCTTTCTCTTTTTTGGAGCTAATCTGTCAACGATTTGTCTAGTAGTTTTAGCCGTGGTGCTTGTGGCTTTAACCCTTTGTATTTGGTTATTTTATTACCGCACTGGAAGATCAACTGAACTATGGTTACCTAAGCCAGTTGCAAAATATATTATGAAACGAGCAAAACAGACAGATAGCAATATTGAGGCCTTTGCACTGGGATTGCTCGCAAGCTTCGCTGAAGCACCATTCTTCATCGTATTAATGTTAATTACCGCAGATAGTTTATTAAAACTCTCCATGCCATTACAGATTGCAATGTTGATTTTATATACAGTAATTGCCCTACTGCCATTAGTAATTTTAAGATTAGCCGTGAGACATGGAAAGACAGTGGTGGAGATTCAAAAATGGCGTCTTAACAATAAAAACTTTTTGAAGGCCCTATCTGGGATATTGTTCATCACCTTAGCAATCTTCCTATTGGCATTTAGAATTATTCAAAAATAAATGATAAAGAGGTGAGTGAAAATGGGAATACTTAAAAATCGTCAGGCAAAGGAGCTAGAATTTTCGGAAAAGCAATTAATGCTAGATTTAAAAAAAGAAGCTAAGGCTTTAAATCTGGAACAAGGGGCAGCAGAATTAATTGCAAAGGAAGTGACGAAAAAAGTAAGTCAATGGGTGACAGATAAAACAGCGATTACACAATCTGATCTCGACCGTAAAATTGTTGCGGAGGTAAGAAAATACAATAAGGATTTGGCATTTATTTTAGGGGAAAGGAATAAAATTATATGAAAAAATTTGATTACGACTTAGTGGTGATTGGCGGCGGCGCGGCAGGTATTGCGGGGGCAATGATGGCAGCAGCGGCAAAAAAGAAAGTAGCAATTATTGAAAAGGATTTAATTGGTGGAAGTAATACGCTTTGCGCTTATTCACAATTAATGGCCGGAAAAATCTCACAACTATTATGCCAAGCACGAGAAGGATCAAGTGTTGGATTAAATTCTGATCAGTTGAAAATAAATCTTCCTTCAATGTACAGTGAGATACAAAATAAGACAGAGGAGTTTATTGAGGCGAAACAGAGAGAGCTAATTGAATCAAAGGTTGAAGTGATTAGGAGCAGTGCAAGATTTATTTCTCCTATTGAGGTAGCAACGGATGAAAGAACTATTACGGCAAAGAAATTCTTAATTGCAAGCGGTACAACAATGAGCACCGGAGAGGTTGCTGGGCTTGAAGAAACCGGCTTTGTGACACCTGCGGAATTATATTTGGGACTGCCACGTATTCCAAAAGTGGCACTAGTAATTGGCGCTGGGCAGAGTGGGGTGGAGGCGAGTGAGTTTCTAGCAAACCTTGGAAGCTCGGTAATTCTAATAGAAATGAATGATCGCATCTTACCGAAAGAAGACCTCGAGGCATCGAAGATTATTGAAGCAAAATTCAATCAAAAGAAAAGTATTAAGATTTTGACAGAAACTAAAGTGGTAAGTGTTGAAAATGATGGAATTCAAACTTTGGCGACTGGCAGGAAGACTAGAGTAATCAAGGCTTCACTACTCCGAGGGGGGCAGAAAAAATCCGTACGAGTAGAATGTGTGGTGTTGGCTGCTGGACAGAAGCCAGAGTTGGACTTAGGGCTTGAAAATGCCAATGTAAAATATACTCCTGAAGGAATTCTAGTCTCTAATCAGATGCAGACTTCAAATAAAAATATTTTTGCAGCAGGAGGCGTGGCTACAATAAAGGAAAATAAAAAGATTAGTGATTTTCCATTCAGTTCTTACGAGAAAGATACTTACGAGGGAGCAATTGCGGCTTCAGTAGCGTTTAATGGTCGATCAAAAACTATTGTCGAAAATAATGGATTTGTACGGATGACCAACACATATCCAAAAGTAGCAAGCGTGGGAATAACTGAGGAGCAATGTGCGGCGATGGGCTTAAAATATACAAGTGCCATATCTGGATTAACACAGAAAGAGGCGACCTGGAGCCCTAGCGCAGAAGATGGATTTGTAAAAATAATTTGCAATCGTGAAAAGAAAATTCTTGGAGCAACAATTGTAGCACCAAATGCAGAGATATTAATACAAGAGATAAGTTTAGCAATGCGGAACGGATTAACGGTGGTTGATGTAGCTGCTGCCCCACACGTGGGGATGAGTCTAGCTGAGGCCGTCAGAGTAACTGCGAGAAAATTATTATAATTAGATTTTGAGATCTGGGGTTGACAACTTAATTAAACGTCACTATAATTAAGTTGTTCTATCGCGGGGTAGAGCAGCCTGGTAGCTCGTTTGGCTCATAACCAAAAGGTCGTTGGTTCAAATCCAACCCCCGCCACCAAATTAAAGATTATAGGAGAGCAGTAATGCTCTTTTTTGGTATTATATGTAAAAAAATAGCAGGTGTAAGACTGCTACTTTTTTATAGTTAGAACCGACTATAGCTTGAACTTTCGTTATAATTCTCGCATTGATCCATAGTGCCATCAACAGCGGTCCAGCAGTTGACGGTGGTATAGAAAGATTTTCGGGTTTTGCTATTTTTGTCATCATTAAGCTGAATAGCAAATTCGGGATATGGGAAATAGGTGTCAACAAGTTCAACGCGACTTTCGACCCGTCGATAAAGATCGTTGGCGCGACCAGTGGAGTCAACGCGAGCCTGGACGCCAGTAAAGTTGATTGATTGTCGCTTGGAATCATAGAGAGATACAGAGAAGTCGGTTTCAGGGGCGCCATATGGGAGAGTGAGGAGGAGAAAAGTGGTAGCAGGATTACGGTCAGTACTACCTCGATAAGTATTGGGAACCTCAAAGGTAGCGGAACAGAAGAAGCTTCCCTCTTGGCAATTAACGGTAAATAGGTGATTACCATTCTTATCGAAGGTTTCAGAGACCTCAGTAGCAGAGAAGTCGTTACGGCCCTTTTTGTCATTAGTGGGTTTTAAGAAAAGCATGGCACGATTAGTACTATTTTCGCTACTCGCAATATTGAACTCTCCAAGATTAAAATTACGATCAGACTGAAAGAAGGCTGCAGAGATTAGCGGAGGTGACATCGAGTGTTGCCCGCTAGGGAGAAGGCCGTCATTTTGGTCCCAACTAATAGCACTACCACTACGTTGCTGCGTGGTGTAATTAGTGTCTGAGAACCATTTAATATTAATGTATCTGAGATTTTGGATTTGATCGGTACGAAGAGGGACGATACGGGTGCGAGTGTCAGAGCTGAGAGTGGAACGGTAGTCTGCAAGATCCTCTTGGATAGTAACGCAGGTATAGGCCTGTAACTTTGAGGCAGCAGAGCCACCATCCTGACTTGAGTCTTTGACTTCTTGAATAGTGACACCATGTTGCTCATCGATGGTACGACCAAGTACATTAGAGACAGTGCTGCAATCTTGTCGGCGAACACCATCTTGCATGGCGGCAATGATTTTACTGCAAGGATTCCCGGAGTTTACAGTATGACCCTTGTTTAAGCAGTCGTGATATTTTAGTAGGGCGACCTTAGCATCTTCTACGCCAGCAAGAGCAGAATCATAAGCAGATTTAGATAGGTTAGAGTTAGTGGTCTGGTTAACCTCAGAAAGAATAAGTCTTGTAAAAGCAAGGGTAATAATACTAAAGAGAATGATGGTAAAAACGGTAACAATCATGGAAGTTGCACCTTTTTTCGTACTAACTCCTTGAGCTAAGCGATAATTTTTGAAAAACAGTTTCATTATTCTCCCTTTCTATTTTGGCCAGTCGATCTCGCCGCAAAGTTAAATTTATTGATTGCACAGTAGGTAAAATCGGTCGAGAAGCCGTCGGTTGGAGGAGCCTTGCAGAATTCGCCAACGCCAGTAATATCAATACTACCCCGTTCGGTAGCTAAAATAAAGGTGCCAGAATAGAAAGAGTGAAGCGTAACAGAATGTTGAGTGACTGGGAAGATTACAAAATCATAGAGTACAAGACGATCATCGGATTGCTCAAGGAGCTCGGTAGAGATAGAGCCTTTGAGATGAAAATCATTTCTTGTATGATCAAAATCATATTGAACCGTTGAGGTGGTGTGCATCAGTGTGTGCTGATAACAGAGATCACGATTACTGTCTTCAATTTTAAGCAATTTAAAATCTTTCTTTTCAGCATTCTGGCCATCATTAAAAGTGGCGGCAGCTCCAGATATAAGTTCGTAATCTTCACTGTTTAAAACATAACCAGTGTTCCATAGATAACTATGACGACCAGTACAGAATACGCCGTTGGTTGGGACATTCTGCAACAGGGAGCCATTTGATCGTAGCCTAACCGTTCCGTAGTTTTGCTGATAAACATACATGCGGGCATTATCGTTTAGACACTTTTGCATTTCCGCTTTATCTGAAGCATACTCGGCACGACAGATGTCAGTAAGCGCCCTTGCAGGTGCAGCAGCAATTGTACGTGAAAGATCATCTACTAAGAGACGACCGGTGGAATTAACCGCACGAATAACTAGCCCCTTATGGTAGGTCGTAGAGATATGAATAGAGATAATGGAGACCATAACCAGAAGAGCAGAAATAAAAGCAAGGCCGAGAGAGAGCTCCATAATAGTAAAGCCTTTTTTGGAGTGATTTTTGCTGGTAGGTTTTTGAATTATTCTTCGCATACTAATCTTTTTTAATAAACTCCGGATTATAAAGACGAATAATAGTGCTAATGATTGAAGGGATATTGCGATTTGGGCCATACCAACAAGAACGAATATGAAAATCGTAGAACTCTGGAGCTTGCTGGTCAAGACCGGAGTCGTCTATAGCATCAGGATTGCTGACACCCGTAACATCACGAGTACCAATAACCCAAAGACCCTCTATACGATAAGGAGTAACGAAAGCGGGAGTGAGATATAAGTTACTGCCAGAATTTGACTCATTGAGGTTGGCGGAACTGTCCGCCCCATTAGAAGCCCCGACCTGTGAAGAATTTGAAAAAACTAGACGAGGATACAAGGAAGCCTCCTGAAAGAGTGACTGATGTTCCCTTGCCGAAACGATTGTACTATCGGGATTTTTGGGGTCTAATTTCCTAGTATTAACAATAAAAGCCTTATCGCTAAAAATATTATGAACCTCACCGGCAACATTGGCTGCATCGTAATACTGACGACAATTCTGTTCACTGTATTTAGAAATCTTAATAGGATTATTATTTAAACCATTCTGTACGCTAGCAAGCCGTTGCCAGAGGTCACGATATTCCTGCCACTTCGTGGGGTCAATATTCTGGTCGCGGACTAACTCACGCTCTGAAAGATAAGAGTTGTGAATAAAACGAATCGCTTCAGCTTGAGCTTCGATTTCATTTCTGGCCATAGAAACCTCGAGAGTACCTTGAATGAGCGAAAGATTTCGATTCATGAGGCCAATCGACACAATGGTAATGATTGAAAAAATAGTAAAACAGAAAATGATCTCAATAATAGTGTCACCACGGCGAGAAGAAGTAAGGGAGGAATCCTTAGAGAGACGATTCTTAGTCTGGTTAACCTTTAAATTTTTAGGAGAGTTTAACATATACATTACCATTATACGCCACTATTGGCAGGGATTATCATTACTATCGATATCAACTAACTGAACTGCGGAAGAGTTGTTGCCATCAGCTTTAATGCGGATTGGTCGACGCCTCTTGGGGGCGAGAGGAATATCATCAGAGGAAACACACAGAATAAAATCTTGTTTGTTTTGCATTCTGGAATCTTTAAGCTCGTACTCTAGGATATTAGATGTACCAGAAACAACTTCACCGAGTGCACCATAAAGCAGGGCGCTACTAGCATAGGGGCGATACTGATCAAGACTAGCAGTCTCGCAGGATTGATTAGGGGCATTACGATTGAGTTTTTCGAGTAAATCACCAACATCGAAAGTTTGACCTGGCTGATCATAGGAATAAGTATGAACAGTACCGGAAACTGGAGACCTGACGATCATGATAGCGCCACGTAATAATTCTTGATTAGCGGTTTGTTCAATTCTAGCTTGCCATTGTGGAGTATATGAGGACTCTTGTCCTGCAAAATGTACTCGACAGAAGCCTGGAGCACTTCTCAGAGTAACAACATTAGCGGCAACGGCCTTAAGTGAATTAATGGCATTGTCACCGGTGGAATTTTCAACATTCATTTGACCGGTATAAACACGTCCGATAATATCGTACATGTGAACTTTTGTACTAGGAGCGCCAGTTTCAGGGTCTTTCTCGCCAAAAGTAATGAGCTTACCATAAATTGCACAGCGACTGCGACCAGGATAATTATCGGTGTCGGTATTTGTCGTAAGGCGTCCGTTTTCATCCCAGAGTGAGTTCAAGGTGCAAGAAAAACCGCTGTCTTCTGTAAATAATCTAGGATTTTGTACATTAATAGTAGCTGAATAAGCACTACGGAGATAATTTGCGAGATCTGTATAAGAGTCTAAAAAACGCTGTCGATGGATATTGGTGGTTATGGTGCTTAGAATAGCCATTGCAAGAGCAGTGGAGATAGTTAAAACCAACATGACTTCAATAATCGTGAAGCCAAAACGATGACGCGCCTTTTGCATAGTTTTATTATACATGAGCATTTTAGGTTTGACCATAAACTTAAAGATGAAGACTACGACAAGAATGAAAAAAGAGTTGGGTAGGGGAGGCTAAAAAGAACCGGAGCCGTAAGGAATTGATTCTAGGATTTTAGCTATAGAATCAGCTTTTTCAGTATAGCCAAGCCCCTTATAGGCATCGTAGGAAATGCTGTAGTAGATATATTTGGTGCCGTCAAACATATTTTCAGGAATGTAATTAAAAAGTTTTTCTAAAGTCTGATTATATTGTTTGGCTTTGTTATAAATACTAAGAGAATATAGCTCAAGGAGAGCTTTTTGATCATCGTTAGTAATATTAGCAGTTTGAATTCGTTGATTGTAATTATCAAAAGCTTTTACAGTATTCAGGTTGCCAGCAGAGTCATAGGTATCTTCTAAATAACCTGAACCAATAACCGCATTAATAAATTCAATAGTTTGGAATGGAGTGGCGGTTTTATTGTCAAAATTGTCAATAATTCTCTTTTCACGCTCCGCAGCCATTTCATAATCTTCTTTAAGATCATTGTAAGCCTCTGAACCTTTGGCGCACCTACAGTTCACGGAGATATAATCAGTAGGGTCAATATTGTTATTAGCTGTGCGAGTTGTGGCTTTTTCGCGAGTTATCTGCGAGACAATCAGCCAGCTGGCGCCAACGACGATGGCAAGGATGAGGATTGAGGCGCCCACCGAAGATAAAATAAAGATGAGGGGATTACTTTTTCGCCAGTGAGCCAGACGTTGACGGAGTGCGGCAAACTTAGCAGCGCGTTCAGCTTTTTTGGCGGCTCTGGCCTCGGCTCTTTGCGAGCGTTTATTGCTTAGCTCTGCCTGTTTTTCTTGACGTTTTTTCTCTTTATCAGTCAAAGTAAAAGGATCGGCTGCAGAACCAGCTAGTGTCTGATTTGCAATATTACTACTGTGAAAGACTTGATCATTATTGGAATTATCCATAGTACTTATGATTATAGTCTGCGTGGGGAGAAAATACAAGAAAAGACAAACCCCCGACGGGCGGGGGTATGGATTAAAGCGTAGCAATACGATCAAATATAGCTGTGGCAATCCTGTCGAGTTCCTGGTCAGAACCTGTGAGCTCAAATGGAAAGCCATTATCACAAAGGATTGCGCGTAACTCAGTCTTTTCTTCCTGTGAAAGGTTTTTCGCCTTGAAAGAAGCGAGAGAGCCAAATGGCTTAGTCTTGCAGACTCCTTTGATAAACCTAAGACGAAATTCCTCATTCGGAATTGCATTAATGATCTCTACACACTTTATATCTTTAGACATATAAATCACCCCCTTTTAGAATGTCTAGATAATATATTATGGCATGTTTTATAATTTTTGTCAAAGAACAGCCTAAATTAACCTCTCTAGTGCAACACTTCGAGATCTATAGACCTCGAAGTATTGCACTTGAGGGGTTAGGGTAGGAGAAAATATGATGTAGCTATATAATTAGAGATTTATAAGAATATGACTAAAAAATATATAATTGGATAATCTCCTGGCTCGAATGGAAACACCCGAAATTATAATATAATATAAATATGATTAAATATGATGCAGAAAGAAAAACAGTTTTCGGCCCATGTGATCTGAAGCTAAAAGGCTCACCATCAAAATGTCTACTTATTTTTGATGACGAAATTTGGGAAGATTTTGTACTTCCGAACAAAGATCTAGAGACCTTTCCGGTAACAAATGTTTTTGGTCGTAAGTTTGATACTTATCGTTATATCGAAGTTAATGGCGAAAAAATTCTCTTAGTCTATCCAACCATGGGTGCGGCGGGATGCGTCTGTGATGTTGAACTTCTGATCGCAAGCGGGATTAATAAAATAGTAGCATTTGGCACGTGTGGAAGACTTGATAGATATATTGCACAAAATACAATTATTTTACCGACCAGTGCTTATCGCGAAGAAGGGACGAGTTATCATTATCTTCCTGAGAGTGATGAAATTGGAGTGGATAAAGATGCCCTTAAAATCTGTAAAGATATCTTCGAAAAGAATAATTTTGCAACTATCGATGGAAAGATTTGGACAACTGATGCGGTATATCGCGAAACCGCCGGAAAAGTTGCTTTAATGAAAAAGCGTGGTTGCGTTGGTGTTGATATGGAATTATCTGCGCTATTAGCCTTAGCGGAATATCGCGGTATAAAATTTACCGAATTTTTAATTGGTGATGATCCGGTAGATGGTAACGCGGTTGATCCGAAAGAGCGAAGAAACGAAGATATATTTAATACCGCAATCGAGATTTTGAATAAGATTTAGGGGCATAAAAAAGAGGTCGCCCATAAGGAGCGACCTTTTTTGGTTCCTAAAAAGGAAGCAGAGGAATAATATGACTAATTTACGGTTCGGTGTTAAGCCTTTTCGACATAGGTGCTACCACTGCAACCTTTGCCACCCATCATAATAGCTTCAGTGTTTGGCAAAATTAAAAGTATAACTTATGATAACGGAATAGAGTTTTCACTTTGGAAAATCACAGAAAAAGAATTGAATGCAAACATATATTTTGCTAATCCATACCACTCTTGGGAACGTGGCAGGAATGAAAATGCCAATGGACTTATTCGAGATTTCTTACCTAAAGGAACGGACTTCAAGAAACTTACAAAACGAGATATAGTTGAGATAACGAATTTAATAAATAATAGACCAAGAAAGAGACTCGAGTGGAAGACTCCACTCGAGGTCTATAGGTCTCGAAGTGTTGCACTTGAGGGGTTAGAGTAGCCAGTGCGTCTTGAAGATTTTGAATGTTTTAACTAGGACTATCGTAGTGACTTAGTAGATACCTAGACGATTCTCACGCTCTTGCTTAGCTTTTCTCTGTTGCTCTTCAGAAGAAAATGCAGCAATATAAAAACTTTGGAGAACATATCGGTCATATTTCATCAATTTAGCAACAGCAGGGGTTTGATCTTTCTTGTCGCGCACATCACTAGGACAGAAATTGCGAATAGTAAATGGGCGAACGTGGTACTTTCTAGCCAAATCATTAATATCATTAAAGGCTTTTATTAAATTATTGTGGGATAGAGTGCGTTCTTTTTCAAACTCCTCATATCCTCGCCTTTCAACCTCTCCGGGCATGGGGTATCTATAATCAAGATGATCTACTACGGCATAGTAGAATTTTCTGATACTATCAAGGTCCTGCTTGGACTCTGATTGTCCAGAAGACTCGATGGCTTGTTTGAGGGCAGCTGATCTTTCATGATAATAGTTCCCCGCTTGAGCTTCGATGGTTTTATAGGTCTTTTCTTCATCAGTTGTAAGAATCATATATTGTGCACACTCGGCCATCGTTTCGAGCGAATTGTCGGTTTTCTCTAGTTCTTTTCTAGCATAACCAATTTCATCAGATAGGGCGTCTTCCCATTTTTCAAACTCAGTTTTACTCATTTTTTGATTTTCTGATTCAAGAGTCTGCCTTCGACGATCAAAGTCTTTTGTAACATCAAGGGCGGCTCGATAAAAATCTGCGGCATAGCCTGGAGCTTTTTCTGTTTCTTGTCGCCAAACCTCCTTCGCCATTTTAACAACATCATCCCATTCGTTAGAAGAATTTTGATTTTGATTAATAGAGTTTTTAGATTCTAAATTTTGCACTATATTTTTCTCGCTTATAGAATATATTGTAACACTTTATAATCTTAAACATCTTACACTAAAAAAACGACCTGAAGTCGTTTTAAAATTGGTGGGGGCGGTTGGGCTCGAACCAACGACCAAGCGGTTATGAGCCGCCTGCTCTAACCCCTGAGCTACGCCCCCAGGTTGTTATTAATTTTACCACAAACTGATATAATAAGACATATATGGGTGTGCGTTCGAAAAAAGAACAATTCAGAATACGTTTTAACCGTTTACGTTTTTGGGTAAAAACTGAGGTATTAGATTTTAATAATATTTTACTACTCTCTATTCCCTTGCTTTTTTCAGTACTCTTAATTGCTTCGGTTGGTTCAATTGCCAAGAACTGGGAACTACAGCAGCAAATGAACGCCAAGCAGACAGAGATGGAGTTACTCCAACTTGATGTAAATAAGACAAAATTAGAAAATCAGTATTACGCGTCTGAGGAATACCAAGAATTAGAGGCGCGCAAGTTGTTGGGGAAGCAATTACCAGGAGAGGTGATGATTGATTTGCCGAATAATAGTGAAATTGCTAAAAATAAACACCCGAAACTAACCCTTGATGAAAGGATAGAGGCAAGAAAATTATCGAATTTTGAACAGTGGTTGGAATTTTTATTTGGCTCCGCTAAAAGCTAGCTGATGTTTTACATTCTATTAAAAAATGTTATAATAAGATTGATGTAGGAGTGGCTTAAAAATCCCGCAATAGGGCGGGGGCCATAACATAGTTTTTTAAAAGGAGGATAGAAATGACTATGTTAAGTAATATATTTAAGGGTATCGTTGCGAGTAATATATTTAAGGGTATCGTTGCGGTAGCTTTAGTAATTTTTTTTTCAACGCCGACTAGCACAAAAGCGGCGTATACCAGTAGTTGCCAGTGTAATTGTGCTTGCACTTGCAATGGTGGATCCGGTAACAAAGCTAGTGGAAACACTAGTAACCAGATTCAGCCTGCTGGAGAAAAAGAAAAGGCCGTCATGGCTGAGACAAAGAGGGTAACCGACGCTCATATTAGAGAAGATAACCGTAAGCAGTATAGCGGTTATAAGATGCAACTTGCGGATGCCCTCGAGAGTTCTGCCAAGAATTCTGGGTTTACAGTAGTAACTAAGACCTGGAAGGCAACCGGTGGAAACTACGATGTTGTGCAGCAGGAATTCTCGCGTAACAACTGGACTTTAAAAATCCAGTACCGTTACAATAACGGTTTCCTGGACAGCTGCCATCCAGTATGGCTGGCGCACAATGGCACACCACTTAACTCTGGCGAGGAGTGGGACGGCTGGGCTTGGTCCAGTTCGCAAACAATTTACGAGCTCTTAGATATGCTGTCTAAATTATAATAGAAGAGTTCAACTTTTAAAAACGAGGGGGGTGATAAACTAAACAAGTTATTGACTATTCTTTTCAGGGCTGGCTTTTGCCAGTCCATTTTTTATGCAAAAAATAGATTGATGCGCGGATCCAAAGAAAAAACATAGCTACAAAAAAATACCAGGTATAGACCTGGCATTTTCATGTTTGTTATAAGATTTTAGTGTTTGATTACTAAATTAGCTAACCTTAATCTCGAAATTATTTCTTCTTAGAAAGGGTAAGGAAACCGTTGCGTGGGTTTTCATTGACAACGCGATCTTCAGGAAGATCAACTGGAGTACCCTTTGGATTATTCTCAGTTTTAGTGAAGAAATAAATAGTCTGAGGCTTGCCACCACGGAGGGTAACCTCAGATTTATGTAGATAATAGGTGATGCCTTTACTGTTAGTGTGACTGTAGGCCATTTTTCCTCCTTTAATTGATATAGTCTTATCTTATGGTAGGGGGGTTAATCTGTCAAGGGGTTTTCAGAGATTTTATAGAGGTGAAAATTTTAATGTTTTATTTAATAAAAATAATGGCAATACGGAGAATTAGAAAACCGATGAAGCGAAGTAATATAAAGATAAGGAGGAGAAGACAGAGAAGAACTGAAAAACCGGCAAGATCGGGAGCCCAAACAGGGGAAGAAAAATCATAGCGATAAAGAGAGGTTGACGGAATATTTGCTGCGAGAGAGGTGGTGAGCTGATCGGTTGAGGGATAGCTATTGATAACTCCAGTCATACAGTTAAGGTAGCCAGGGCTATTCCAGGCCCAACCGTGAGTAATAGCCTGAGGCTTACAAATCTCCATTGCCTTGGCAAAAACATTACCATTTGGATTACTATCACCAGTTTGTTTTAATTTATTCTCGGCTTCAGATAGGGCAGTGGTGGCCTTACGGTTATACTGGTTCTCTAGATAAAAAGGCCCCGTACCAAAAGTTAGGACATTACGCCCGTTCTTTTCAATAAAATTAATGACGATATGCGAGTTTGTATATTGCTTTAATTCGGTAAGAGTAGTTTTTAGATTATTATCAATTTCCTCTTGAGAGGTGATCTCCTTACCGTCAGCGGTTTTTCCCTGATCTGCCTGAAGAACTTTATTTTTTAAATCAAGCATCTTGAGGTGATCAAAACGTAAAAAGGTTGCGGTTAAAAAAAGTAGAGGAATGAGGGCCAGCAGAAGCTGCCAGGTCTTAATCTGCTTAAAAAGCTGAGAAAGACGACGCTTCTCCTCCTGATGTTCCTTCTTAATAAAACCACCCATAAACGTTTTAATTATAGCATAACAGAAAAGCTGGCGGAGAGGTCTAGGTTAGGCTATCACGGAACCACTGATCAGCGGGACCGGCAGACATAAGAATAACTAGGTAATTATCTTGAAGGAGAGTTTTTAATTTTACCATAAGTTGATCATCAAGATCGGCAGAGGTGGCGATCTCAGGATTTTTGAGAGTGACAATAAAATCGGCTGGGGTATAGATTTTTAGCTCAGGGTTTTCGCGTGTGAGGTAAGTTGGGAGCCAAAAAAGCTGATCAACGCCAAGAAAAGCATCCTGATAAAGAGAGAAAACTTCGTGCTGGCGAGTATTTTGATGGGGTTGATAAACGACGACTACACCATTTTTATTAAGGTTCTTAGCCTCTTCTTTGGCGATCTCAACAGTGGCACGGATTTCTTCCGGGTGATGCGCATAGTCAGAATAGAGTCCGTCAGCGAGACGCTCAAAACGGCGACCAACGCCTGGAAACTGGTTGAGAATGTCGATAATTTGCTGATCAGAGACTTGATGAACGTTTGGTTGATCCGTTAAAATCTGTTTAATAGCGTAGAAGACTAAGTTCGCATCTTCGCGACGAGCAGAGCCGGAGAGAGTGAGGCGAGGATCTGGAGTTTCTAAAACCTGGAATGACTGAGATGAGAGCTGCGAAAGAGCTGAGGGGACTGCAGCCGGATTTGCAAAGATGAGAGATTGGCTCTGATTTTCAAATTGAAGAAAAGCCTGATGATAATCAGATTCAGAAGAATAGATGTCAGGATGATCGTACGAGACAAAAGTAATAAGAGAGAGCCAGGGCTGATAGTGGAGAAAATTGCGATCATATTCGTCAGCTTCGTAGATGAAATATTGATCGTTTTTTTGATAGGAGCCAGAAGGAGCAAAATTTAAAGTGGACCCCACGACGAAAGCGGCGGGAAGTTGAAGATTTTTGGCAGCCCAAATTAACATGGCCGTTGTAGTAGTTTTTCCGTGAGTACCTGCGACGGCGATCATTTTGAGATTGAGTTCTTTGACTAGAGTGGCGGTCAGCTCATCGCGTTTAGATATTTTGAGGCCAAGAGATTTGGCGAGCTGTAATTCGGGATGATCTTCGGGAAGAGCGGAGGTATGAACGAACCAATCGAGATGATACTTCTCGTGAATTTCTTGAAGATATTGGCCATCTTGCGCGCCAACGGCGAAGGGAATTTGTGCCTGATCGAGCTCATTTGAAATAGCCCCACGTTGTTGATCGGAGCCAAAAACTTGATAGCCAGCATTTTTTGCCATGAGAGCGAGCGGCCCCATGCCGGTACCAGAGATGCCAGAAATATAAATATTCATAGGTATATTATAATTGAAAATTGATTTTAACTAAAAATATTTCATCCGAAAATACTGGATAGTATTGATTAGTTCTAAAATATTTATTGAAGTATATATAGCTAACCACATCGTTGTTTTTTTCGGAAGAAATTGGGAGAACTTCAAATGTATGATCAGTTAAACTTTTATCGTTGCTTCTAATAAAAAAGCTAAGTGACTCAACAGAGTTGTCGGCCTCGCCAATAAAATCATAGCCATACAATATGTATTTTTCTTTATTAAAAATAAAAGGGATTTTCCAAAAATTAGTTGCGATGTAGGTAAAGACTGATTGATCCCCAATTATTTTTTTATTCTTACAATTTAGAAAACATGGTAGTACTTTATTGTTAAGAAAATTAATAGCAAGAAGACTATTGTGAGACTTATCTTGTTCTGAAGTCATTGATGCCTTTCTAAATTTTTAAGATAAATTAGTTATCTAGCTTTTTACGGAAAAAGTTAGTGTCGTAGACTGCCGCACCGTGATCTCTATAGAACTGCTGGGCAGTTTCGCGGCCTTGACCACAGGTGAATTCAAGATTTTTACAGCCTTTTTCCCTTGCCCATTTTTCATAAGCATTAAAAAGGAGGTGTCCGACACCTTTGCCACGAGCTGATTGGTCTACGACAAAATCTTCAAGATAAGCATTTTTACCAATACCGGCACCAAAAGTTACAGAAACTGAGGCCATACCAAGAATCTGCTCGGGAAGAACAGGGAGACCTTGTTTAACATTGCCATCTTCCGCAGATTCAACTGCAAGAAGTAAGTCATGCCAAGGAGAAGAAATGAGTTGCTCGAACCATTGTTGCGGAATTTCACCCTTATCTTTGCCACTGCGTGAAAGTTGGATGAGCAATTGACGAATTCTGTCGGCGACAGTCTTATTGTATTCTGTAACTGCAATAATCTTGATCATATTTTTCCTTTACGATTAAGTAATAAAACTAAGTTAACTAGAGAGAAGATTCAAGTGCTTGTAAATCAGTAGCAATTGCTAAAGCTTTTTGATTGATTTTATCAGGATCGTCACCCCAGATAGTAATACGCACGAGCTCCTCAGTGCCACTGGCACGGATATTGAGACTCCAGCCAAGAGAGTTGAGTTCGGCAGTTTTCTGATTAATAAATTCTTCGGCAAGTGGCATATGATTACGAAAGGCTTGTTTAAGGGAAGGGCTGACTGTTTGATTTTTGATTACCTGAGGAAGCTTTTGTAAGGAAGAACAGATAGTGGACAGGGAAACTGCTTGAGGAGTTTTTGGGGTGGTCGATTCTTGACCTTGCTCCTGTTTTTTGGCCTCTTGCATAGCTTCATAGTCTAGGATAAGTTGATCTTCATGCTGTCTTCTTCTTAATGTCTCGCTATAAATTTTGGAGATAACTAGGGCAGTGAGAACTCCATCACCCATGGATTCGCCTGGCAAAATAATGTGCCCACTCTGTTCGCCACCGAGAAGAATCCCCTCCTCGCGCATTTTGGCGGAGACATTCTGATCACCAACATCCGTCATAACAAGCTCGATACCAGTATCCTTAGACCAGTTCAAGAGACCCTTGTTTGCCATAATAGTAATAGCAACCTTTGGTAGACCCAGGTAACTAGCAATGCAGGCAATCATATCATCGCCGTCAATGATAGTGCCGTTCTTATCAACCATTAGACAGCGGTCACCGTCACCATCGAAAGCAGCGCCAAAATCAAGCTGATGCTCTTTTACTAATTGAATTAGAGAATCAAGATGAGTACTACCACAAGACTGATTAATCGTCTCGCCATAGCTAGGATCACTATGAATGACCTCTACCTGAGCACCAAAGTGTTCAAAGATTTCGCGAGCAGTGACGCTAGTAGCACCATTGGCACAATCGAGACCAATTTTTAATTCTGAAAAATCTGGCTTTTCACGCTGCGAAAGTGTGGATGGGCCAAAACTTGAGAGATATTCTTTGAGATGATCAAGATAAATATCCTTAGCTTGCTGATGAAGATCTTCGGCATATTCAACGGAACCAACATCGAAACCAGTTTCATTTTCAAGAGCATTCTCGATAGCCTGAACACCAGCTTGACTTAATTTAACGCCATATGGATATTTTTTAACAAAGGAAGAAAGATCTTTACCACTTGTGGTTGTGCCGGTACCTTTAAAACCGATGCCGCCCGGCATAACCGCCTCGAGACCACCAATGGAATCACCTCGTTCAAAAATTTTAATACCATTATCGGAAGCAGGGTTATGGGAGGCAGTAACATCAATAGCAAGATCGTAGCTCATTTGATAAAAAGAATAGTTGATGGCAGGAGTGGGAAGAACGCCAACATTGCCGTGATCAATACCAACGGTCTCAAGTGCTTCCTCAAAATAGCGAAGAATCCACTCCGTAGATTCCCTAGTGTCACCACCAAGCAGAACCTTAACTGGGCGCTCCATACCATCAGCAGTTTCACGAGCATTACCTAAATAGCGAACAATGCCGAGGGTGATGGCCTGAACAAAACCGGGAGTAAAGGCGTCTGCTTTCTGGCGGATTCCGTCTGTACCGAAATATTTAATCTTACCCTTCATAGTCTCCTTTCTATTGGTTTATCATAACACGATTTTAGCTAATGAGAGCTAACTCAACCTCGATGACCGAGACAATATCGAGAACGGTGCTACCTCGAGAAAGATCCGAAATAGGAGCGTTGAAGCCTTGGAGAATTGGACCGGCAGAGGTAAAGTTACCGAATTGCTCCATGGCTTTATAGAGAATATTACCGGAATTAAGATCGGGCACAATTAAGACATTAGCAAAGCCAGCAACCTTTGAGTTCGGGGCTTTCTTGGTACCGATACGAGGATTAATGGCGGCATCAAGCTGCAGTTCACCATCGATGAGAAGATCCGGCTGAGCTGCACGGACTTTTGCAAGTACTTCCTGCGTGAGAGAAATTGTGTCGTCTTTACCTCCAGAGCCAAGAGTGGAAAAACTAAGCATGGCGACGCGCGGAGTAAGAAAATCAGCTACCGCAGGATCAGTTGAATTTTTTTGTAGATGTGCGAAATATTTAGCAGCAGTATCAGCGGTTTGGAGAGTAATATCATAAAGCTGTTCAGAGTTTGGATGTTTACAGGCAGCGGCATCACCGAGGATAAACACGGATTGACCGATGGGGCTGGCCTGATTTTCTTTAGTAAAGATAAAGCTAGCAGAAAAAGTAGGCTTTTCAAGATTACGAGGATTTTTGACACCAATAATATCACGAGCGGTGAGAATTACTTCTCTTGAAGTATAGTCGATACCGGCAATCATGGAGTCAGCAACCCCAGCCTTAACGGCGGCACAGGCATGTTCAAGATTATCGGCACCGACAGCTTCAAAATCGGAAAATTTTTCTTTAGCAATCTTGATAGCTTCTTGAATATAAGGATTGGTAAACTCCGGGAAAACGATTCTGGTTTTTGACATTATTTAGCTCCTTCTTTTAATATACTAAAAAGAAATTCATCGTGAATCTGATTATTTTTAAAGAAGGAATTTTTAGCGATACCCTCTCTTATAAAACCATTTTTCTCTAAAACTCGTTGAGAAGCAATATTCTCGGCAAACGTGTATGCTGAAATACGAATAATGTCTAGTCGATTAAAAGAAAGTAGCAAAATTTGTCGAACGGCTTCGGTCATAATACCTCGAGAACAAAAATCTTTATCTAGATAATAACCTAGCTCAGAGTCTTTCTGTCGAATATCTTTCTTCTTAACAACTGATATATTACCAACTATTTTTCCGTCATTAAGGATAGCACGATAAATTCCAGTTTGGCCTTCACTCTGATTAGCCATTGCAATATATTCTTTGGCATCTTCAAGATGATATGGATTTGGAATAGTATCACTTAAATAAGTGCGGTCTATATGGTTACAGATGTGGACTAATGCTTCATAATCTTGATCAGTCCATGGACGAAGTTCAACTGACATTATTTCTCCTTTTAGGATGATTATAACATTTAAAATACCGCGTAGTGTTTTAATACGTTCAATCGATTCAAGAAATAAAACTACTTAAAGAATAGACAAATCAATTTACTTCAAATATAGAATTCTATTATGCTAAGATAATGTAAGGAAGCAAAAGTTTTACAGAGAAATATTATGGAAATTCAGCAAAAAGAACTGATGAAAATTATTAAACATTACCGGATACACAATAAGGTAAGTTTCATAGGTTTTCATGCGGTTGACCCAGATACAACTTGGTATTTTTTCCGCGCAAAAAATGATGATTTTTATATCCTAGAAGCATCAGATTATGTCGTATGGGTATGTGGTAATGGAGAGCCACCTAAGTATTTGCAAGCAGATTATTATGAGGATTTTTCCTACTCATTTAAGGTGAAGAGATGGTTAACAAGTCATAACGGCTTAGATAAAACAGATGAATCTGGTGATTATGAGGGTTACCTTTATTGGGCTAGTAATAGCGATCGTTGCGTAATGGCAAAAATTAAAGGTAAATTTTCAGATTATAAAATTATGAACCTTATCAATAAAATTCCACCACATAGTGAACTCGAGCTTGCAATATTTGAAAAGAGACAAATATCCTGCGAACTTATTTCGGCAGTACCTCGTCCAGCAGATCAAGATATTAATATTTTGACAGAGAAAATTCAAAAACTAATCCAAAAAGAAGTATTAGAACTAGCACAAAAAATTATTAATACCGACCAAAAGAATTTATCAGAGGAAGATTTGTCTAAATGTAATTATGATTTATTTAAGTATGTACAAATTTGGTCTGAAAATGATGGAGATAAATTCGAAGAAAATATTTTGATAGAGTTAAATAACCAAAGTTGGTTAGCATTGTGTGAAAAAAGAGATTTCCCCTCGTTATTTGAAGAGCGAAATGCTTTAGTCTTTCTTTTCAAAAGGTACTGGCATTTGATTAAAAAAATACCTGGACCAAAGTTTCTGCCAAGAAAAGTATTATATTTATTACTACAAAAATTTGAATTAAGGTCTAGTGGCGAATTGTCTTTTAAGACAATGAAGGGATATGCAGAAGATTGTAAAATTTATTTATTTGAAGATGAATTAGAATGTAACTTTTACTTAATCTGTCGAAATATTGAACAAACTAATATAGACCAGGAAAAGACTTTACTTCAACAAGACTTCAATATTAATACTGCACAGTTTTATCACTTAAAAAATGATCGTAAACAATATTACTATATCTGCAATGCATCAGAGATAGTAATTGATCCTAATCCTAACAATGTTGATATTGATGAAAAATATTATTTTTCAGTAGCTAGAGAAGAATTTTAAAGAAGAAAGAGAAGTGGGGTTAGAAGATAAATATGAAGAGCATTGGGGAGCCCCGAGAAAAAGCAGAGAGTAAGAGCAAAAGAAAGAGCAAGGACGCGTCCATAAATTGATGTTTTTTCATGGTCCTTGTTATGTAATTTATAAGTTAGAACGAATAAAATAACGACACAAATAATCATAATAACACCGCAGATGCCTTGTTCATAGAGGATGGCGAGGTATTCGTTTTGAATAATTTCTTTGGGGCTGCCAAGTTCAGGAAATTCTTGATACAACGTTAGGCCAGCGGCACCAAGACCGACACCAGTGAGCATGCGTCTAAGTGAAGTTCGCCAGGAAGAGAGAGCGAGGCGGTTGAGATTTAGACGAATATTGGTTGATTCTTCAATATAGCTGGTGAACTGAGGAGTTTTTTGAGCTGAGGCGACAGCGTCGGTATTCAAGTCTGATAAATGTGGTTTATTGGATTCGTGAGCTTCGTGGGTCTCGTGAGATTCGTGAGTTTTATTATTTTCATTAGTTTCATAAAATACTTTAGTAAGGTCAATACGCCCTAGGGAAAGCTGGCTAACGGAAGTAGAAACTCCATCAAAGAAAGTGTGATTAGTTGGACCGAGTTCGGTAAATAGACCTTGGGCCGACAACGTAAAGAAGAGTGGCAAAAAAACTACTGCAGAAAAGATGAGTGACTGACGGAATAGAATCTCCCGTCTGCAAGATTTTTGTTTGATGAGTTTGACAATTTGATAGATAAATAAAACAAAAACGCTAACCCAGAAAGAGAAAATAGCGCCGCGGGAAAGGGTGAGATAGAGGGTGGCGACTAGAAAGAGAGGAAGACTGAGACGTATAAAGTGGCCAAGTCTTGAAGCTGGGTAGGGGTCGGAATTTAGTTTATTGGAGTGGTTTTTTGGCCTCTCAAGGAGGTAAAAAAGACTGAGAAAAATTGGGGCAAGGAGGAGATTTGCCATAAATTGCGGCTCGATAGCAAAACCGTTTGGATGAGGAAACCCAAAGACTGTTGATATGCAACCTTTACACAAAAAAGTAGATTCACGAGGGACGCCAGCGATGTCCAAGATTGATTGAAGCCAGCAAAAAGCTGAAGCAAGAGTACTGGCAATAAGAAGATTTTTATTGAAACTTTTCCCTATTTGAGTTTTATATTGTGAAATATTTTGAATAATTGTCAATAGGGAAAGGCAGATACACCAGATGACGCCAGAGGTAAGAATGGCGCGCAAAAAATTAGGCGAGCCAATACTATTAACAGTAACAAAGAATGGGTATATTAACGAAAAAAGACGAAGAAAATGAGTATAGAGTTTATCTGTTTTATGATGAGAAGAAGGACGAGGTGCCTTATTAGTGTGAGATTTGGCTTTAATGACGATTCTAAGGGAATCAATATAGAGGCGAAAATTTTCAGGGAGAGAGAGGATGGCAAAAATTAGGAGCCAGAGTAGCGGAATGGATAATTCAAAATTAGTGGTAGATGTAGAAAAAATCGGAATGACGGGATGGTAAGAAAAAAATAAACAGAAAGGTAAGCAGAGAAGTATAATTTGCTGGATTTTAGAAAGAGAGGAGGTGACGAGACTTAAGGATTTTGAATTGGCTTTATTGGTAGATTTTTTCGACATCAAGATTACCTTTCTTGATTAGTATGTTTTTGCTGAAATTGCACTTCTGTCGCCGAGATGGTTCGTGCGAGATAATCTTCTAGTTGCTCCTTAAAATGGAGTCTTGAGAATTTTTCAGCAGTTTTAGAAATTTCCAGAGGTGAAAGAAGGGAAGAGTGAGATATATATTCTTGGGAGACAGTTTTTTTATTACTTCTGTCTTCTAAATTTTCTGTTTTATAAGAAAGATGATTAAATTTTTTGATGGCAGAAACAAGGGAATTGACGGTTTGCGACTCAAAAAAGAGGCCATTTTTACCGTCTTTTATGTAGTCTTTGGCGCCACCTTTATTAAAAGCGATGACTGGGCAACCAGCAGCGAGAGCTTCGACAGGGGCGATACCGAAAGGCTCTTCTGATGGAAAAATAAAAGCCTTGGCATTTTTCAAATATTCTTTAAGCTCTGATTGCGGAAGAGTAGAATGAAGTGTGATTAATTCGGGGTGAGTTTTGCTAAGCTGAAGTAATTTTTGATGTTCAGGTCCATCACCGATTAAAACCAGCGGTTGTTTTGACTCGATGCAGGCATGAATTGCGAGATCAAGCCGCTTCCAGCCAACTTGTCGTGAAAAATTGATAAAATATTGATCTTCATTAGAATTAGAGTTTGAAGAGTTTTCCACAAGTTCAATTTGATTTTTATTTAATTTTGTGGCGTGATAAATATTTTGTTCAATTTGACTTTTTGTAGTTTTTATTGTTTTGTGTGGTTTTTGGCTTATTTGACTTTTCTTATTTTTATGTTGTTCTATTATTTGACAATTCCCTTGTCTGATGTTTTTATATTCTGCTACCTCTGAGAATTTCTCTGTATTGACCGGAGGAAAAATAATTTCCGCTTCCCTTTTATAATATTTTTTTATTTCAGTTTTAGCAAAATCAGAAATTGTAATATAAAAATCTGGACGTGCGGCTGCTTCAAGGTCATTTTTTCTGAGTCTTGGTAGAAGTAATTTAAAAATGGGACGAACGATAATATTTAGCGGACCAAAGCCTGGATCTTTTTGATATTCTTCACTTTTACCCCAGTAGTATTGGGTAGGTACATGGCAGTAACAAAAATGTGTACCTGGACGAGTTTTAACATATTTAGCATCACAGCCGGAGACAGAAATAACCAGATCATAGCGCGTGAGGTCAAGATTTTTAAAATAAGCCTGGCGAAGAGGGGCGATAAAGCGCCTGGTGAAGGCTGGTAAAAAATTTAGCCAACCAGTTTTAACTTCGGCATCTTTAAACCAGTCAATCTTCTTGGGGCGGTATTGAGAAGTATAGATGGGGGCGTGAGGAAATAATTGATGAATTTCACGGAGAACCTGTTCAGCACCACCAACGACAGTGAGCCAATCGCAGACAAGAGCAACTTTTAGATTACGATCTTTGAATTGATGAGCGAAGTCGCGATGAAATTCTTTAGGGCTATGACTAGAGGACGCTGACATTATTTGGCGCCTTTACGAATTAGAACCGCTTTAATGGTACGTAAAATGATCTGAAGATCAAAGAGAACGGACCAGTTTTGGATGTAATAGAGATCAAGAGCGCGACGTTCGTCGAAACTGATTGAGCGACGTCCGGAGACCTGCGCAAGGCCAGTGAGGCCAGACTTGACGGTTAGAAGGAGTGAACGATCACCATAGTTCCTGAGTTCGCCGGGGACAAGTGCACGAGGACCAACAAGAGAAATATCACCCTTTACTACATTGATGAGTTGGGGCAATTCATCAAGTGAGGTGGCGCGAATAAATTTGCCGATTTTTGTAATACGAGGATCATGTTCAAGAAAATCACCATTATCACGGTACTCTTTGCTAAGCCTTTCTGCATCTTTGATCTTCCCTTCTTGTTCCATTTTATGGAAGGCAGATTCCGGACTCATACCGCAATAATTGATTTTCATACTACGAAACTTATGAATTTTTACTTTTTGATTAAAGCGACTAAGTCGAATTTCAGAATAAATAGCATGGGCCCTCGGGGTGGATAATTTAATTAGAAGCCAAATAATAAGCATGACCGGTGAAGCGAGGAGAAGAAGAAGGGTGCCTAGAATAAGATCCATGAGACGCTTAGCAACCTTAGCACTACCAACTAGCGGAGTTACCTTAACCATGATGACAGGCGTACTACCGATGAGTTCCAGTTCCCCCATGGAAGTTGAGAGGGTAGTTTCAGATGGAGTAAAGTAATAGTGGAGGTGATGATTAATGGACTGACGATAGACATATTCAGTTTGCTTCTCATCGGTTTGAAAAATTACATCCGCTTCACATTTCTTAAGAGCCTCTTTTAGCGAGGAGTATTGAAGCTTTTTACGATATTCTTTGGGGATAAACTGATTCCCCGCTACAACACCAACTACACGATAACCTTCTTCAGGGTAATCAAGCATTTGTGAAATTAGACGAGAAGTTGCCTTGGTATTGCCGATAATAATAGCGCGAAGCGAACCGATGCGCTGTTGTAAAATAATTCGACGGATGACCTTGAGAAAGAAACGGACAATAGTGAGCGAAAAGAAACAGATAACCATTGCATAAAAAGCAATGAGACGAACTGGAAATAAGTCTCCTTCAAGGAAGAAATCAAAGCTGATTAAAAACATGACACCAATAACAGAGGCGGCAAGGAGGCGTGAAGTTTCATGCCAATGAGAACGCCCTAGGAAGATCTTTTTATTATAGAGGCCTAGAATCGCTAAAATAATTAGCCAGACTGGTACCATGACGGCAACGGAAAAGGTAAATTTGAGCGGATCGGAGACGAAGTAGTATGGACGACTGTCAATTTTTGTACGAATTAAATAGGCGAACAGAAAAGAGGCAATGATGGCTAAAGAATCACCAAGCATCAGACAGAAACGGAAAAATACAACACTAGAATCTTTTTTCATTTACAGTTATTTTACTCTAGAAAGAACAAAAGGTACAGAGTTTAAGACATAAGAAGAATATAAAAACTATTCGACAGTAACCGATTTAGCAAGATTGCGAGGCTGATCAACATTATTGCCCTTCGCAACAGCCATATGATAGGCAAAAAGTTGGTTTAATAGATTAAAGAGAATAGGGGTGAGAATGGTGAAGTTTGTATCAATTTTAATTATCGACTCCACTGGTAAATCAAAATCGGTATCCGTAAAGACGACAACATGGCCGCCGCGAGCTAAAACTTCTTGAATGCCGGAGAGAGACTTTTGAAAGAGGAAGCCGGATTGCAAAATAACAACCTCAAAGAAGCGGTCGTCAATGAGAGCGATGGGGCCGTGCTTGAGTTCACCAGTAGGATAAGCATTTGCATCGATATACGAAATTTCTTTTAGTTTTAAAGCACCTTCGAGAGCGATGGGATAATTGACATCACGACCAAGATAAATGGCATGTTGATAGTCTTTATATTGGTGTGCGAGATTAGACAGTAAAGGATTGACTGACTGCAGTATTTTAGCAATTTCATCAGGAAGTTGGGCAATTTCTTCAATAATAGGCGCAAGGAGACGTGAATTTACACCTTTTGCTTCAGCAATGGTTAGGCCAAACATCAAAAGAGCGGTAACCTGCGAAGTGAAGGCCTTGGTGCTGGCGACAGAAATTTCAGGACCAGCGTGAACATAGGTGCCACCATCTACCTCGCGAGCAATTGTGGAACCAATAGCATTAACAATACCAATAGTTTTAATTCCCTGTCCTTTGATTTCACGAAGACAGGCTAAGGTATCTGCAGTTTCACCAGACTGAGAAATGATCAGCGCAACCGAATGGTCTGGAATATAAGCATGACGATAACGATACTCTGAGGCAATGACTGGCTCGATTGTAACATCTGGCAAAAACTGCTCAAGGAGATATGCGGCAGTTTGAGCGGCATAATAGGCAGTACCACAACCGACCATGATTAAATGATGAATGGATTTGAGTTCTTTAGGGGTAAGGCCAGGGCCGCCAAGATGGACGAGGTGCTCTGACTGATTAACACGACCTCTTAAAGTTTCTTTGAGACTGGTTGGCTGCTCCATAATTTCCTTGAGGAGGAAGTGATCATAGCCACCTTTTTGAATGGCGGAAAGATCAGTAAGAATTTCTTCAACCTGAGCTGATACTGGCTGCAAATCAAGTGTCTTCACCTCAATATGGTCTTTTGAAACAAGAGCAATTTCACCATCATTGAGGTAGATAGCTTTTTTAGTGTGGCCGACAAGGGCGGAGGCATCAGAAGCGATAAGGGTTTCCTGATCGCCAACACCAATAACAAGAGGAGAACCGGAACGAGCAACTACAAGATGTTTAGGATCAAGCACACTTAAGACTGCAATGCCGAAAGTACCTTTAACTAGTTTGAGAGCCTGAGTGACGGCGTCTTCAAGACTAATACTTCCTGCTTGATAAAAACTATTAATAAGAGCGGCTAGAACCTCTGTGTCGGTATCTGACTGAAATTTATGAGAGGCCAGCTGCTTTTTAAGATCTTGGTAATTCTCAATAATGCCATTATGGACAAGAAAAATTGAACCAGCTTGATGAGGATGGGCGTTATTTTCAGTAGGATTACCATGCGTAGCCCAACGGGTATGACCAATGCCGAGATGATCGGAAGTACGATGGTTTTTAATTTTTTCCTCAAGATTTTTGATTTTACCAACAGCGCGAAGTAAGGTGGGTTGTTTCTCTTGGTTTAAAGTAACAATACCAGCCGAGTCGTAGCCGCGGTATTCAAGTCGCTTTAAGCCTTGAAGTAAAAACTCCTGTGCATCTTTTTCTCCGACATATCCAACAATTCCACACATAAGTGAACCTCCTTAATGAGGGTATTATAGCACTACGTTTAAAATTCTAGGAAATGTTTTTATTTTTTAAGATGAGATCTGCGAGATCAAGAGCATTTTTAATTGCTACATCCATATCCCAATAACGATAAGCGCCAAGACGGCCACCAAGAATAATGTTTGGATAGCGTTCTTTTAGAAGTTCTAGATATTTTTGATAAAGCGCCTCAGATTCGGTATGATTAACTGGATAGTAGGCCTCTTTCCCTATCTCATAGTCAGCTGGATACTCCTTGCAGAGATAGGTTTTTTTGGAAACTAGAACTTCGGGTTGATGAATTTGATAATATTTATAATCGTGTGTCCTAGTGTATGGAATATTTTTATCTGCTTCATTGATGACGGCGCAACCAAGAGATTCTTCGGTCCATTCTGTCTCAAAGCGAAGACTACGATACGGTAAAATACCAAGCTCATAATCTAGAAGTTCATCGACTGGGCCGGTATAGATGGTTGTGAGTATCTTAAGATCTGCTGGGAGGTCTTTAAAGCTTGTGCTTAGGCGAATCTCGATGTTTTCTGATTGGAGCATATTTTCAACGATCTTAGTATAGCCAGCTTTTGGAATACCTTGATATTTAGCGGAGGTAAAATATCGATTATCATGATCAAAGCGGACCGGGATGCGCTTCAGGATTTCAGCACTAAGATTTTTGGCATCGGTACCCCACTGTTTTTCAGTATAATTCTTGATAAAGGCTTGATAAAGTGGTTCGCCAATTAAAGTGATTCCCTTTTCTTCAAGGTTCTGAGGCTCGTTGATTTGATATTTTTTAATGTCTTTTTTAATTTCTTCAGTAATGAAAGCCTTTGCTTCCTCGGCGGTGAAATTTTTGCCATACAAGAGGTTGATAGTATTAAGGTTAATTGGCATTGGGTAAAGATTGCCATTATGGCGAGTTGAAACAGTATGAATATAGTTGTTAAATTCGGCAAATTTGGTGACATAATTCCAGACTTCGTCACTTTCGGTATGAAAAATATGTGAGCCATACTGATGAATTTCAATACCAGTTACTTGATCTGTGTAAGAATAAGCGTTACCAGCAAGATGGGGGCGACGATCAATAATTAGAACTTTCTTCCCGGCAGCAGCGAGCTGCTCAGCAACAGTGGCGCCAAAGAAGCCCGCCCCAACGATTAGATAGTCGTAATTAATAAGACTCCTTTCTAGCTAAACAACTTCAGGTAGGCGTCAGCGACAACTTCAGGATCACCTTCTTCAATAATTTTACCTTGATCGATAAGGATGGCACGATCACAGAACTCACGAACATTTTCCATGGAGTGAGTAACAAGAATCACGGTTTGACTTTTATTGAGAGAGGCAAAGTACTGATTGCATTTTTCTTGAAAAGCGGCGTCACCGACAGCTAGAATTTCATCGAGAATGAGAATATCACCACGGGCACGAATAGCAATGGAAAAGGCGAGACGAACCTGCATACCGGAAGAGTAGTTTTTGAGTTTTTGGTCCATGAAGGGGGCGAGCTCGGCAAATTGGACAATATCATCAAACATTTGGTCCATTTCTTCATTGGAAAAACCAAGCATGGCACCATTCATATAGACATTTTCGCGACCAGTAAGTTCGGGATTAAAGCCAACGCCAAGTTCAATAAATGGAACTAGAGAACCATGGACGGTAATTGAACCAGAATCAGGGGTATAGATCTGGGCAAGGATCTTTAGAAGAGTAGATTTGCCGGAGCCATTGCGTCCAACAATACCAAGAAACTCTCCTTTTTTCACGGTAAAGCTAATATCTTTTAAGACTTCCTGCTTGGTGTAACCTTTTATACCTTTAAGGCGATTAAAGATGGCTTGTTTTAAACCCCAAGAACGCTCAGTAGGAAGTTTGAAGCTCTTTGAGAGATGGTCAACAATGATTATGTCCTGAGACCCTTCAACCAGCTTCGCAGACGAGGACTTTTTAGAGGCAGAAGCCTTTTTTGACTTCTTAAGCTCTTTTTGATTCTGTTTAGACATTAGGCCTCCTCCGCAAAATATTTAGATCTCTTTCTAAAATAAATACCACCCAAAATAATAACTAGAGAAACCAGACCGAGCGGAATAAGATAAAGGAGGCGATTTTCGAGATAATTCCAGGTGGTGATAGTTTGATCGGTGATAAGGAAGTAACGTACGTCTTGAATGACCTGAGCAATTGGATTTAAGAGAAAGATTTTAGCGGCAAGCGGACTGGCGCTGGCGACCATGGTGATAGGATAAATGACTGGTACGGCATAAAAGAGAGCTTGCATAAAAACCTCCCAGATGGAGGAAATGTCACGATATTTAACATTGATGGCGCCGAGGAAGAAAGAAATACCAAGAGAGAGAAGGTAGAGTTCAAGAATAATAAATGGGACTAAGAGCCAGCCAAGATTTGGGGTCACACCATTAATGAGGGCAAAAATAATAACGACACCTAAATTGATTAGGAAGTTGATTAGGGCGGTAACAGTGGCGGAAACAACAATGATCCATTTTGGAAAGCTGATTTTACGCAAGAGATCACCACGAGCAACGATGGCCTGAATCCCCTGATTCGTACATTCGGAGAAAAAGCTCCAGAGAACGGTGCCGGCTAGGAGGTAGACAGGATAATGAGGAATGTCGCTTCCCATTTTAAGGATTTTTGCGAAAACTACATAGAGGATAGCAAAAAGCATCATGGGACGTAAGACTGCCCAAAGATACCCAAGTAGAGACCCTTGATAGCGCAGTTTAAAATCAGTTTTGACGAGCTCTTTTAAAAGAATGCGGTTTTTTCGACTACCGAGGTTAGGGATTTTCATATCTTAAATTATATCATAGAGAAGTTGGACAAAAAATATTTTCATAATGGTACAATAGGCGTATGAAGACACCTCTCATATCGATTATTATTCCGGTCTACAATACGGGAGACAAGGCAGTAAAGTTACTAGATCAACTAGTAAAGAATCGTTATGAAAATTTGGAGATTATCTGCGTGGATGACGGCTCAAAAGATGATAGCTTTTCCCTATTATCAGAGTTTTGCCGTCAACAAAAATTGACTGATTCTAAGAAAAAAATTGTACTGATTCAGCAAGAAAATGCTGGACCTGCCGCCGCAAGAAATACAGCCCTAAAGAAGATGCACGGGGAGCTGGTAGCATTTATTGATTCTGATGATACGGTATCTAAAAACTATTTAAGCGAAATGAGCAAGCTTTTAACTAATAAGAGCGTGGCGGTAGTAACTGCAGGATTTTTATATAAGAGAATTCACCAAAAGACAGAAAAAGAAATGTTTACAAACCAAATAGAAGAACGTAGGGCAGATGAGGATTATAAAACCTATATTTTGAAGAATTTGGCCTCGGACGGAAGGCTATATGCTTCAGTGAACAAAATGTTTCGAGCTGAAATTATTAAAAAATACAACTTAGAGTTTCCACTTGGGTGGGACTTCGCGGAAGACACAAATTTTGTTTTACATTATTTGGAATGTGCCAGACTTGAAGGGCTGATGGATTTAAAATTTTTAGCAAAACCATACTATATCTATCATTATGGAACCGAGACTAGCACAGTAGCAAGTTCTTCCCTGCCTTGGAGGAATTGGCAAAGAAGTTTTAACTATCTAAAAACGTGGGTGGGAGACAATCCAACTAAAGATCAGAAATACTGGCTATTAAGAGTAATGATACGCTGGCGCATTTCACACGCCTTAGCAGTAGCAAGAAGCAACCAGGCGATGGTGAAAAAATGGAAATATCTGAATCCATTGATTCTACCTTTTGCAAGTTTGGCGGCGAAGATTCGAAAATAATCTATAAAAAATACCAGTTTTTAAAACCGGTATTTTTTTGGTGCACCTATTTTTGATTATTTAAGAAATTAATAGTATCGCGCATAGCATCGGCCACTGTAAGCTCGGTCTGCCAGCCAAGTTCTCGCTTAGCTTTGCTTGGATCAGCAAAGATTTCGGCAAGATCACCTGGGCGACGATCAGAGATGCGGTGGGGGAGTGGTTTGCCACTAGCATCTTCGAAGGCTTTGATAATTTCAAGGACGGAAGAACCCTTACCAGAGCCTAGATTATAAACTTTGGCACCCGGAGTATCTGTGGCTTTCAAGGCAGCGAGGTGCCCCTTGGCGAGATCTACTACATGGATATAATCACGAATACAGGTACCATCTGGGGTATTATAATCGTCACCATAGATCTGAAGCTCTTTAATTTTACCCTCAGCAACGCGCATAACGACTGGCATAAGATTGTTGGGGATGCCGTTTGGATCCTCACCGAGGAGACCAGAGATATGAGCGCCAACTGGGTTAAAATATCTTAAGATCACAACTGAAAGCTCAGGACGAGCAATAGCCTCGGACTCAAGGATTTTTTCTATGACATGCTTGGTTTCTCCATAAGGATTGGTAATACCAACACCAGTAGTCATTGACTCATCAAGTTTGCCAGAGTTGGTACTACCATAGACAGTGGCAGAAGAGGAGAAAATAATTCTATTAACCTTAAATTCAGCCATACACTTCAAGAGATTGAGAGTGCCGGTAACATTATTTTCATAGTAGCGAAGAGGCTGCTCGATAGACTCAGCGACGGCTTTTAGGCCAGCAAAGTGAATGACCGCATCAAAATGTGTGGAGCCAAAAAGTTCACGCATTTTTTGATAATCGAGTAGGTCAATCTTTTGAAAGACTGGGGCTTGGCCGGTAATTTGATTAATTTTATCAAGAACAGTAATCTTACTATTAAAAAGGTTGTCGAGGATTTCGACTTGATGTCCTTGATTTTGCAGTTCGACAACAGTGTGGGAGCCGATATAACCGGTACCACCGGTGACGAGAATTTTCATGTTAACTCCTTTTTTGGTGATTTTAAACTATATTATACCTGTTTTAGGGTGATTTTGCGAAATATGCGATAAAGAAAGCCATTTGGCGTGGAGAGTAAGACTAAATAGAGACGGAGTTTTTGAGTAAGATAGGGATTTTTTTGATTAATCATAAGAGAGTGAATGGCTTTCTCGCGATATTCTTTATAGTATTTTTGGTCAATATGGCCTGTAATTGCATTATCAATGTAGGCAAAATAGGCCAAAATAAGGGCAACATTGCAAATAATCTTAAATTCAGGAGTTCGGAGATAGATCTTTGCTTCTTTCGCCATCTGCTCTTTTGCCTTAAGACGAGTCAGAGTCTTTTCGGTGGAAGTAAAGTTTTTAGTAATATAAGAGTTTCTACGTTGATAAAAATAGAGTTCTTCTCCTAAATATTGAATATTTTTTGCAGCGAAAAATAGCTTATAAGTAGTAAGATTATCTTCATGAATTTGCCCAGCAGGATAGAGGATGTGATTATCCGTAAATAAGTTTTTACGATACATTTTATTCCAAATTAAAATATCAAGATCTTGCTGTTTGATAAGAAAATCTTGAGTAGCTTGAATACCGGAAGTGATTTTCGGGGTGGGAATGTGATGAAAACTATGAGTCTGATAGGCTTCTTGATAGCCACAAACTGTGATATCAATTTCGGGATTTTGAAGAAGTGGAGTAATGAGTTTTTCGAGATAATCTTTAGTAATGAGATCGTCACTATCAATATAGCAAAGATATTGACCGCGAGACATTTTAAGCCCCTGATTACGAGCAACGGAGATACCAGAATTTTGCTGAGTGTGGGATCTAATGCGTGGATCTAAAGAATATTTAGAAATAACTTCTGGAGTGCGGTCAGTAGAACCATCATCAATAATGATGATTTCAAAATCAGAGAAGGTTTGATTTAAAATAGAATCGAGGCAAGGAGCAAGATATTTTTCAACATTATAAGCTGGGACAATGACAGAAACCAAGGGGTGTTTAGACATGATCTTTCCCTTCTATGATTGGAATTAGTTGCTCTTTAACAGTTTTCGCAAAATCAAATTCATGGAGATATTTTATTCTGGAAGCCTTAGCGAATTCTTGGGTAAGTGCAGGGTTTTGTAAAAGTTTATCAATAGCCTTAGCAAGAGAGTGCTGATCTTTTGCTGGAACAAGAAGTCCATTAAAAGAATCTTGTACAACCTCTGGATTACCGTCGATATTAGTTGCGATGATTGCTTTTTGCAACATGGTAGCATCAATAAGGGCGAGACTGAGCCCCTCAATATATGATGGCAAGACAAATATTTCGGCAGAGGCAACCTTAGCTAAGGGCTGGTCGGAGAATCCATGATAAATAATCTGCGAGGTTTGATGCTTCTTACAATAATCAGCAAGAGGACCGGAACCATAAATATGTAGGGTAGCATCTTTGTGGTTCGATGAAATTTCCTGAAAGGCAGCAATTAACTCCTTAATTCCCTTGTAATCTTCAAGACGACCCAAATAAATGAAGGATTTTGGAGTAACCGGAAGAGTTTGGTATTCAGAAAAAGTATCGATGGCGCCATTCTTGATAGTGATTAGATTTTGAAAAGGTGGCAACGATGTTTTTTTAATGAGCTTTTCAAAAAACTGACGTTCGTAATCCGAAATGAAGATAATACGATCTACTGTTCTTGCAACTTTTAAAATGTGCTTACCAATAAGATTCTTATACTTCTGCTCAACGTTTTGAAGAACCCAACTGCGAAAATCCATGTGATCGATCCAGAGAGTTTGGATGCCTAGTTTTTTGGCTGCGAGTGTGGCAGCGAGAAAATCATCGCGAGACTCAATGATAACAGTTATGGGTTTTAGTTTTTTAAACTGGTGACGATACCAAAAATAAAGATAAAGTTGCCAAAGAAAATAGAATGGGAGTAGAAAATTTTTTAGACCACTCCAGTTTTGGAACTTAAGGAAGGGGGCTCGCTGACATGAAATCTTGGACTGCTTACTACTCTTTAAAAGTTTTTCCGAAGAACTAAAGATAATCGGGTGATAAGAATGGGCTGACAGAAGACTAGAAAGAGTTAGTTGATAGGTTTCTCCGCCTCCGTAAAATTGAGGAAAGGTATTACGGATAATCACAACTTTTGCACTCGAGGATGACTTTTTAGCGTCTTTTCTCATGGCTTAATTATAACATTAGATACACTATGCTATAATACAAGCTAATATGAAGAGGTACGATTTAACGGTGGCAGTCACTGCGCACAACGAAGGGTTAGTGGCGCATAAAACGATGAGAAGTATTCTTGAGGCAACCAAGAGGCTTGAAGAAAAAAAGATTAGTTATGAAATTTTAATTCATATCGATAATGGTGACCAGATCACCAAGGATTATTTTAAGCGATACGCAAAAATGCCAAATGTAGTAATTTATGAAAACAACTTTGGCGATCCTGGACCATCTCGTAATTTCCTAGCACAGAAAGCTAGTGGTGAATATTTGACCTTCCTAGATGGCGACGATCTAATTTCAGATAACTGGCTGGTCGTGGCCTACGGAGCATTAATTGGCGCAACTGAAGAAGTAATCGTACATCCGGAAGGAATTTTAACCTTCGGTACTGAAGTAAATAATGTCTTGACTATTCAAACAGAAACCTTGCCGCGTGAGAAAGATACAATTGTACTGCTAGGAGAAAACCGTTGGTGCGCAATCCTAATGGCAAAGACTTCTACTCTTTTAAAGTTCCCTTATCAGCACCTGACTGGAGGCTATTCTCATGAGGATTATGTCTTTAATGTCGAAACAACAAATGCTGGAATTAAGCATATAATTGCGAAAGAAACAATTCTATTTTACCGTAGATCAAGTAACTCAAGACTTTCTTCCAGTAATAATACGAATCAAATTATTCCGTATATGGAGTTTTTTGATTTTGCAAAAGTACGCGAGTTTCGTGCAGATTCACATGCTGACGTACCAGTTGAAGTCTCTTTAAAGAGAAAAGGCTATAAATTATATAAGAAAATTCGAGATAATAATTTCTTAAATTACTTTATTACGCCACCGGCAAAATTGACTCTAAATGTTTTGAATAAATTCAATCAGAAAAATAAGCTTGGAAAAATTCCGGAATTTGTAGTAAGAGAATGGGCAAAAATCAATCCACTTGAAACTCAACTTTATCCATATCCATTTATTTTAAAACGCACCCAGATCTATGACCCAAGTGACTTATCAATGATTGGAGAAACTTATTTAAAGATTGCACAGTCGGTTACACATACGCCTGATTATATTTTCATGGTGCCTTGGGTGGTACGAGGGGGTGCGGATAAGGTAATGCTAAATATGATGAAAGCCATAGAGGAAATTCATCCGGGTTCTAAATTTACAGTGATTACAACTTTGCCAAATAAAAATGTCTGGGCAAAAATGTTACCAAAAAATACTGATTTAATTGAATTTGGCAAATTGGCGGAGGGGCTCCCACCTTATGAAAAAGATGAGTTGTTATCAAGAATAATTACGCAACTTAAATGTAAGAGACTACACATTATTAACTCAGAATATGCGTACGCCTGGGCATATAAGCATCAGGAACTCATCAAAAATCATTATGAATTGACTGTCTCAGTATTTGCCTCTTGCTTCATTCCAGAAAGTAACTTTACTTGTCGCTTCTCTTTTGATGATCCATTCATTTTTGATATCTATCCAGTAGTAAAGAAAATTTTCACAGACAATCAAACTTTTGTTGAAGAATCGGTCGAGAAGAACGCACTGGACGAGAAGCTATTTAAAGTCCAATATCAGCCAATCATGGATGAAGTAAAACCAGTTCATCATGCTGAAGCTAACAAAAAAGTGAAGGTACTTTGGGCGAGTCGAGTGACAAGAGAAAAAATGCCGGATATGATCAAGCTAATCGCAAATAAGTTGGACTCAAAGGAGTTTCAGATTGACGTATTTGGGGCGTTTTCGGATGATGTAGATAAAAACTTCTTTGCTGGAGTCCCGGTAATTAATTATCGAGGTGCATTTGATGGATTTTCAAGCTTACCAACTGAGAATTATGACATTTTGCTTTACACAAGCGTGGGTGATGGTGTACCGAATATTCTACTTGAGGCGACTGCGGCAGGATTACCAATTCTGGCCAGTAACGACGGTGGTGTACATGAATTTATTCAGGATGGAAAGACTGGCTCCCTAGTCAAAGAAATTAGAGATGTTGATGGCTATGTAAAGAAGCTGAAAGATTTTAGAAAGAATCCAAGAAGATATGAAGAGTATGTGGAGGAGGCGCAGAAATTACTTGAGGAGAGGCATAGCTGGAAGGCGTTTATTAAGAAGATGAAGGAAGACTTCTAAAAAATAACGAGGTGGAGTAAGGAAAAATAAGATGAAAGAGTTAAAGATGAAGATAAAAGATTTTCTAACAAGCCACGGTGATAAAATTAAAGAGTTTTTAAAAATATTTACAGTAGTCTTTGCTCTAAATCTCTTCTTACTGTCTTTTGTAAACCTAATTACTAACGGCACAGAAACCGATGTGTTTTACGGAGGTGACACACCACGAGTATTACAAGATATGACCATGCAAGAGGGGCTGCATTATCGAACTTCAGTGCATCCTTTATTTGTGATTCTAACGCAACCATTCGTAAGAATACTCGGACGTGTTACTGGAGTAATTGTGGCAGCAGTCATTTTCGAAGCCGCAGTTGGAGCGTTAAGTGCAACTTTATTTTATCGATTAATGCAAAAACTTGGGGCTAGTAAAAAAACAGGTTTACTAGCAACCGTAATCTTAGTACTGTCATTTACGCAAGTGGCATTTAATTCGATCTTTGAAACCTATGTATTTTCACAGTTTGGATTAATGGTAATGTGGGTCATTGCGGCTGGTCTAATCGATAAGAAATTAGAATTAAAGGATTATGCGCTTCTAGTTATCGCAGGAATTTTTAGTTTAGCGTTTACTCTAACTAATATTGTGCAATTCTTAATTTTACTTAGCATAATTATCTTCTTAAACAAGAACGTAAAGTGTAAATTTATTAAGTTTAGCTCGATCCTCCTAGTGGTACTTTCAATCACAGTGATGTTGGCTGATGTACAGAAAGCTTTTTGGCCATCTGCGAATAATTTCTTTACCTCTAGTATTAATGGCTTTGTGCTGGATAAAAATTCTGAAGAATTTACATATATTGAAAGAACCTGGAGCGCTAAACGTGTAATCTTCCAGATGAATACTTCATTTGTATACCAATTTGGTCTACTAGGAGGTTTAATTCTAGAGAAAAGTAATTTGATAAACATGCTAGGATTAATATGTTTTGGATTGTTTAGTTTAATCAATCTTTACTATTTCTTTACTAAACGAAAAATCTTCAAAGAAAAAATCTATTTCGCCCTACTTTCTGCCTATGGTTTTAATTTTGTATTACATATTTTTTATAATCCATATGAAAGTTTTCTATATGTTCTACATTATAATTTTCTAATTATTGCAATCCTATTTTATATCTTCACGCATTTGGATGAAAAAACAAAATTTTTAAATTACGTGCGCGACTTCTTTGTAAAATACAAAATACAGACGATGACTACCTATATATTCCTACAGGTGATTGGTATTATAAAATATCTTCAAGAAGTTCACGCTAAATTTGGCTTCAAAGCAACAATGCCAAAATACATCCTAATATTAATCGTATTAAGCTTAGTAATTTTTGCGGCAGTAGTAATTAGGAAGGTAAAGTTAAAAGTAGTGGCTGGGGTGGTAATAGTTATAGTGAGCCTAGTTGGATGGGTTTCATTCTCTGGATACCTGAACAATCGTGAGATAAAAAATGTTGAAGCACTAGACAGAGCGGGGGTTGATTATAAGCCATTTTTGAGAAATGATTTTACAAAACAAATGACGAATGAGTTAGCTGAGTATCTATATGAACTTGATGTACCGCTAAGAGCTCAGACATATTTTATTCAAAAATATGAAATCAGCCACAAAAAGAATTCGGATTTCTTTAGTTTTGGCATGGGCGATCGCAAGAAGCTGATCTATAAAAAAGGTAAATTAATTGACTTACAGACTAAGCAAACAGTTCGAAGTTTTGACTTTACCCACGAGATGATTATCCCAAACATGTACACCGTGTTATTACTTGACCAGGCTGGTAAAATTACAAGAATTTATGAAGATGAAACCGGCGTACATATTGAAAAAGGACGCATGGCGAGAATTTGGGAGGACTGGAATAATTACAACCAATGGGAAGATGATAGACTTAATAATCGCGAAACGAAACTTGTTGAAAATATTACAACTGAAACTATTTCTACCAGCAAAAATAAGATTAATCTACCTAACTTTGAAGAATCTAAAGTAGGTCGAATCCTAAAAGTTCTACATCAAGAAATTTTGGTGAATATTAACCAAGGAAAACCAAGAACAACATTAATGGCAAAAACAAATGAATCTGGATTGTACCGGGAGGGTATGATGGCAGCTATGGTACTTGAAGAAACTAAGAATACTTGGCTGTTTGAAAATTGGATGAAACAGATTGGTTCTATTTACGATTGTCGCAATAAACTAGAAAAAAATGAATCGAAATGCGTAGAGTCTGCAGATAATCCTGGCCAGTTACTTTATCTACTTGGCGCGATTACTAATAATCGACAAGATTTGATAAATAAAATTCGTACTGAAGTAAAACAAAAAGCCATTGATGGAGAATTTACTGGTAAGGTTGATGAGGAAGAAATGGGTTACTATCCGACTGCCCTATTAATCAACGGGGGGAGAAAAAACAGGATTGAACTTGGATATGACTTTAATTTGGGAAAGCCTGATAAATACCTGGGATTAACTTGGTGGTTAAATGATTATAAAGAAGCCAAACATGGCAATATTGTAGATCCAATGCATCCGGCAAAAGAATGGGCGAGCGTACATCAAGAACCTGGTCATTATGGTTTGACGACAATTTTGGATGAAGCGTACCCATTAACTTTTGATGGTGAATTAACCGAAGCTGAGGCGGAAGAACAAAAACTGATCAATGAACACTATAGTCATGAGAAGGGGCCAAGACTATCTAGCATTTGGCATGCCTCTGAGATGTTTCTAATGTTAAATAATAGGGAGTAACAATGAAAACTGAGAATAACTGGCTGAACTTCTACAAGAAGGTTGATAAAACAATTTTATTACTCATTTATATCTTCTTAATGATACCAATTTTGATATGGCTATGGTTCTGGTTTAAAGTATATGTAGCAATTCCCTGTATGTTGGCTGCTATCTATGGACTAGTGATATTTTATAAAAGTATTCAGACTAGAACTTTAGAGGAATATAAAAAAATCTTTAATATTAAAGTAATTACTTTAAGTTTAGTGATGATTCTGGGATTAAATATTATTTCAGGAGCAGGTGGTTTAATGTTTCAGAACTGGGATTATAATAGTCGAAATGCTTTGCTTCATGATATGGTCAATCATAAGTGGCCGGTGAAGTATGATTTTGAAGCTGATTCTAAAGAAGCGAAATTTATCGGTTCAGAGCGAGGACTGCTATCCTATTATTTGGCTTGGTTTTTACCGGCAGCGGCAGTGGGTAAAATTAGTAAGAGTTATACAGTGGCTTCACTCTTTTTATTCTTCTATTTATATTTTGGAGTGGTGGCGATTTGCTATCTGATTTTTCGATTTTTTAAGAAAGCAAGTTTAAAAATTTTGTTAATCTTGATTGCGATAACAGGAGTTGATTTTCTAGCCTATTTCTTTGACCGATTATTAATTCGTGGAAGCTTTGAATTTCCTAACATGATCAATTACATTGACACACCATTACAGATGTTCTCCTTTCATGGTTTTTTCACGTATTGGTTTTGGGTTTTTCATCAAGCGATTCCAATTTGGATTGTCACTATGCTACTAATGAATAATAAAAATATAAAACTTTTTGGATTATATTTATCACTTGCAGTAGCTTTTGCACCGCTACCCACGGTAGGTCTTTTATTAATAATGGTACGTGAGCTAATAATTGATGTAAGAAAAGAGGGTTTTTCGGCGACTTTTAAGAAAGCTTGTTGTTTTGAGAATATTATTCCGGCACTAAGTGTTATACCAATTTTATTCCTATATAAACAAAACTCGAGTCCTGTGGGATTAATGTTTTCTAGGACATATATTGTTCCTCTCAGAGAATATCTACTGTCTTATGTAGTTTATTTAGTGTTTGAAGTTTCGATCTTCTTGGCAATTCTAACAAAGAAGAACAGAAGCACGGTGCTGTTTGCAATTATTTTATTAACGATTCTACCGCTCTTTTATCTTGGTGGAGGAGCAGATTTCGGCAATCGATCGACAATACCAATTATGATTCTATTATTTATTGAGACCGTAAATTTCTATCTAGACAAGACGGTAAAGAAATATCGATTATGGATTGTTAACTTAATACTCCTATTGTCTCTCCCGACAAATCTGACAGAAATTAATCGTTCACTAGTATATACTTACAAACAAGCCTCGGTGTACCGTTTTGAGAGTGATGATTATGGTTCTCTGGCAAACTTCGAGCATAATGAATCAAAGGTTTTCATCAAGAATTTTATTACAAAATATGAAATGGGACAGAATTTCTTTACAAGATTTATACTAAAATAAGAAGGGAGAGATTATGAAGAAATTTGAGAGACTATTAAAAATAATATACGGTACAGGATTGTTACTAATTGGCTTTATTGTAGTTGATGTACTGGTTTCAGTGATTCTCTTCTGCTTTAGGCTAAATATCTCGGTTATTAATTTTTGGTCCTCATTAATTATTACTTTAATTACCTTTACCTTGATCGGAGCAAAGAATAATAAGTCACAGATAAATAAACTACTAAGTATTGGTTTATTCATAGTAATGTTGTTTGGAGCGATTTTTGTGGCTAGCAAGATTTATGACTCCTCCTATGATGGAAATAGCTATCATAAGGGAGCGATTGGAATGATGGCACATGGATGGAATCCAGTTTATCAGACAGCGGAAGATTATAGTGATAATATTTTCCATATTCGAGGAGCTAAGATTTTTACCTGGATAGACCACTATCAAAATCTAAGTTGGATTTTTGGAGCTACAGTCTACCGTGTATTTGGGAATATTGAGACGGCAAAGTCACTGAATTTCCTATTGATTGGCGGAGCATTATTTATACTGATAAATTATTTTAAACGATTTAAATTTAAGAATTTACAAAGCATAGTCTTAGCTTGTGTAACAGTCTTTTCCCCAGTAGTGATTTCACAATTTTTCAGTTTCTACATCGACGGAAATCTAGCCATTGCCTTCTATATCTATATTGCAACGATTAGCTTGATCACTTTTGAGCTAATAAAAAATAGACGAATTACGGTTGACCTATTATTCATCTTCTTCTTTAGCATTTGTATTTTAGCTAATCTAAAACTAACTGGTATTCTATTGATCGCAGCTGGTATTCTACCACTGGCCATCTATTTAACTATCCTTATGGTACAGAAAAAAATTAAGGCTGCCGACTATTATAAGTTGTTTGGAATGACAGTATTTTCGATACTTTTCTCAATCTTAGTGATTGGAAGTACTAGCTATGTAAAAAATACGCTTACGATGAAGAACCCCTTCTATCCACTACTTGGCGATAATCGCTCAGATATTATCACAACAATGCAACCTGCGGAATTAATGAATAAAAATCAGATTGAAAAACTATTGATTTCTGTGTTTTCAAGAAGTGATAATGTGCAGTTATATTCTTGGAAGGCACTTGAATATAAAATTCCACTAACTTGGAATAATGAAGAGATTAATAGTCTCAATATTACGGATACACGAATTGGCGGTTTTGGTATTTTCTATAGCTTTATCTTCATCTTAAGTATTGCAATAATTCTTGGTTACTTGATTACTGTTTTAAAAAATAAGAAGAAGACTGGGAGTGACGAGGCTATATATAAAATTATAATTAGTTGCGTCTTAATAAGTATTTTGCTTTATTTGGTATTACCTACGGAAAACTGGTGGGCTCGATACGCACCAAATATTTATCTACTAACCCCAATAGCCTTAGCGATCATATTAGGGCGAATGAACCAGAAGCCGGAAGATCATCTTGCGAAGATATTATCAGTAATGCTTGTGGTAACTATTATCTTAAACCAATTACCATTTCTATATTTCAGAGCGATTACGCCAGGGAGTAACCGCATAGTTAAGACAGAGTTAATGGAAGCGAGAGCTTATGTTGAAAAGAATCCACAAAGTAAAGTAGTAATTAATAATCACTATATGGGCGTATTCTATAATCTTTTGGATCATAAAATCGTGAAGGCAGACGGAAGTAATTTTGAGTTTCTAAAACGAGAAATTGACGATGCAGCTAAAGAAAAGTACCCGCATGTGTTCTTCTGGGGGAGAGCCTTATATTAAAATAAAAGCCCAGGTGGGCTTTTATTTTTTGATGAGATAAATTTAGATTAGCTTAAGACCAAGGACTAAGCTGGTCCTTTTTAACAAGAAATGATTCTTTAGCCAAAAGCTTTAATGGAGTATCACTCTTGCTATCGGAGTAGAATTGATTGATTGATGCGTCTTGGTATTGTTTCTGAAAGCGACGGACTTTTTCTTCACCGCGACAATTCTCTCCTGTAATCTTCCCTGTTTTAGGATTCATTTTAGTACCAATTAGAGAGATTTGAAGGCGATCGGTCATCTCTTTTAAGATAAATTCCGGTGAGGCTGAGATAATAAGATCGTTAGGCTGCTTCTGTTTTAGATACCATGGCTTAATCTTGGACTGATGATGATCCCAAAAATCACCTAGGTCTAAAGCACGAGTGGATCTTAGAAAAATAAAGAAACGTTGTTTAAATTCTTTACGACTAATAAGCTTGGCCTTAAAAAGAAAAGCTGAAAAAACTTGGTATGGGAGATAACCTAATAGGAGCGGATTTTTTCGAACTTCATATTTCCAAAAATCTAAGGAAGCATCACCGTCATAGATGGTTTTATCAAAATCATAAACATTCATATTAGAGCCTAATAATGACCATTAAATAACCGACAAAGATAAGTCCCATGAGAGCAAGGTGTTTATTCTTCATGATAACATCAGCTGGATCACCATATTTATCCTTTTCGGCAGTGTAGATGTAAGAAATCATGAGAATAATGAGAAGAGGGACACTAATAAGATAGAGGTCACGATGAGAATTATTAGCATTGATGCACCATTCAGTATAAAAAACGATGATTAACATCAAGAACATATTCATGATAGATTTGAGATAATCAGCATTATATTTTTTGAGGACAGCTCTAGTTTGACTACCGGTCTTGGTGATTTCATTATAGCGTTTTGAAATACCTAGATAAAAGGCGCCGGACATAACAACTAGGTAGAGTAGGGCGGAGATAGCAATATTAGTGAGACTACTACCAAGGAAGAGACGAATAAGGAAACCTGAGGCGAGAATCGAAACATCAATGATTGGAATGTTCTTAAGACCAAGAGAGTAAAATAAATTAAGGAAGAAATAAGCTACAATGAGCGCAATAGAGACCCAAGAGAAATGAAAAATTAATGAAATAACAGTGGCTAAGATCAGAAGGACGGCTAAGGTAATCCAGGCCTCTTTTTTAGTGACGGCACCACTAGCTAGCGGGCGATTTTTCTTAACTGGATGTAAACGATCTTTTTCAATATCTTTATAGTCATTAATAATATAAATTGAAGAGGCAACCAAACAAAAGACGAAGAAGCCGGCAATACAACTACGAAAATCTTGGAAGGTGAGGTTGCGAAGTCCAAAAATTAATGGAAGAAAAATTAGAAGATTTTTGATTGAGTGTTTTGGACGAAGAAGCTTGATGATGTTCTTAATTTTTTGCATATAATTCCCTATTTATGACTAAAAATTTGATAAATGTTTTCGGCAAGAATTTCTGAAATATCAATAAAGTCAACTTTAGTGAGCTCGGGTTTGACGGTGAGGGTATTGGTGACAATAATTTTATCGATATCCTCTTTACTGAGGTTTTCATAAGCATTACCACTAAAAACTGGGTGAGTAGCCATGACGCTGACATGATTTGCACCTTTTTCTTTGAGGGCGGCGGCAGCATGACAAATGGTACCTGCGGTATCAATCATGTCATCGATAATGATAATATTTTTATCTTTGGGTTCACCAATAATATTCATAACCTTGCTCTTATTTTTAACGTAACGATTTTTATCAATAATAATAACATCATTACAGTGAACTAGGTCGGCAATCTTGCGAGCACGCTTAACACCACCAGCATCCGGTGAAGCAATAGCAAAAGAATCCTTTTTATAATGTTTTTCGATATAGGCGGCAAATTGCTTTTCAAGAGTAATATTTTCTATGGTCATATCAAAGAAACCTTGAGTTTGGGCGGAGTGCAGATCAATAGTAATAACGTGATTAACGGCAACTGAGTGTAAGATATCAGCGATAACTTTTGAGCTGATTGGAGTATTAGGTTCGGCCATACGATCTTGGCGAGCATAACCAAAATATGGAATAACTATATTAATACTCTTGGCAAAACCACGTCTTGCGGCATCGGCTAAAAGTAAAACTGGAAAAAGATGTTGATCGATGGGAGGGTTGGTAGACTGAATAATAAAAACATCTTTACCTCGAATATCGTCGAGAATCTGAACATGAACTTCTCCGTCACTAAAAGTATCCGAAGTACGATTTGCCAATTTAAGACCAAGGCTAACGGCAATTTTTTGCGAAAGAATCTGGTCGGTTCCGGATATTAAAATACAGTTTTTTAAGCAAGATTTATCTACCTTCATCATGCTTTAATTATAGCACGATAGAGAAAGAAGAGTGGGGACTAAAGAAATGTTTTCTCTAAACTCCAGATTTGAGCTTTATTGGTATTGGACCATTTATCCCAGATTTGAATCTGTGTACCATAATAAGCAAGAGCACCATTAACATCTAATGCTTTTTTCTCATCACAAGTAGTATGGAAGAAGAAGCCACCATCTACTTGTTCAGCTTGCCAAATTTGTGAACAGTTGTTATTTCTTTCTGATAGGAGAAAGACTGGTTCATTATTTGAAACATTGTTGAGATTAAAACTGAGGAGCTTACCGGAAAGACTGCTTTTAATCTGATATTTATTGTTACCTAGATGTTTAATGTTCCAGATTTGAGCTTTGTTTTCTTTAGACCACTGGGAATAGAGTTGGACTTTGGCAAAATCTGCTGGGCTGGAGAAAGCAACATCAAGATAGAAGTTTGGATTGAGAGAGGTTTTGATATAATAGTTGCCGTCTTCGATGAGAGGTTTGATTGGAGCGGGAGTGGAGGCAGGTGTGAGTTGCCAGTGTTCAGATTGTAGGGTTGGATTACTAGATAGATTGACTTCTACTGGAGTAGCGTAAGTAACGGATTGACCACGTACAGCTAGACTTCTAGCTTCATCGCAGGAAGAATAAAAAGTATAGTGATTCTGATTTTTAACTGCTTTCCAGCGATTAGAGCAGTCATCGAGATTTTCAGTGGTGAGCTTTAGTTGTGGCTTGTTTAAAATATCATCGAAGCTGTATGAAAGATTTTTATTAGAGAGGACGCTTTTGATAGTGTAAATATTATTACCAAGATGAGTAAACTGCCACTGCTGAGCCTGATTTTCTTTAGACCATTGAGAATACATTTGAATAAGCGCATGCTCATTTTTGCTGGCATACTGAACATCAAGATAGAAGTTTGGATCTAAACCAGTGGAGAGGAAGTATTTACCATCTTGGATAATCCCCTGTTGATTAGCTGTGGCATCTGGTCTTGTAATGGTTTTAAATTTAATAACTTGTTTTGAAACAGTAGGATCTCCAAACCAACGAGAAAAGAGCATATAGAAATTGCGATTACCATAAGCACCACAATACGAAGTGCCTGGATAATTTTTAAGAGCCTCGGCATTTGGTTGATATGGGGTATAACGATATAAGGCAGAAGTGGCAAGGTTCTCAACGTAGACCTTAGAACCTCCACAAGAGAAATTTGGATTGTAATAAATAAAGTTTTCGCCAACCGGATAATTAGTGTAACCACCATCCAGGACATCCCTAAAGAGTTTGGCGGCATTTCTGACTTGGTTGCGGAAACCATAATATTTTGCATCACAGGCAGCGGTATCTGGACAGCCGAAGCCAGTGGCGCTACGGTATTGAATGTGATTTGGCCAGGTATCAGTAACTAGACTTTGCTCTTTTTCAATCAGGGTAATGAGAACCTGTGGGTTGATTTGAAAATCACGACTAGCTTGATAAATAACTCTGGCGGCAGTTTGTTTTTCACCATTGTATTCAAAAGTTTCTTCGGAAAGACAAACGAATTTTCCATTCTCAATGTGGTACTGGTAGCCTGGAAAGTTGGTGGCCCGCTGAACATTGCGATCACTACAAGCATTCTTGGAGGTTAAAAATTCCTGAATTTGTTGCTCATTCATCGTTTCAGTATTTGACATGGTATAGTCAGATATAATATTGCCTGCACTAAATTTTGAAACATCATAGGCTTGCGACTCTTTAAGATTTTTGGCAAGTAGAAAACTGAGAGCAGAAATCATAAAGAAAACAAAAATAAGTACTAATATATTTCTTGATGTTTTTGAGAAAGAAAAATTAGCAGACGCATCGCCATGATGAGCTACTATTTTTCTATCCATGTTTTCTGGAATAATACGTACAAGATTTTTCTTCATTAGTTAGTAATTCTTCCTTCAATTAAACCTGTTTTTTGATTTGCGTTAACTTCGATTTTAATATTAAGATCACCTGAGGGGATACTAGAAAGTGGAATATCAAAACCTTCACAACTACCAGAGGAAGGATTGGAGATAATACTGACAGTTTGGGTATATACAACAGTACTGGCTGAAGTAATAGTAAGTTTGCAGGTACCAGGAAGCTTTAGAAACTGATTAATATTGACACGTATACGATATTTGTCGCCTGACTTTTCGGAATAAGTAATAGTGCCAGTTAGCTTATCAAGCTGATTGACATCTTGCCCCTCATACTGCTCTGGCGTTTTTGGAGTACGACCAGCTTCGGCATCTTCTTTTGTACCATCCTCAGTGTGAATTGGTTGATTCTCAATATTAGTAGAGGGTTGATCAGCCTTTTGGTGAACAATTTCCGTTGTTTCGGGACTTGAGGGGTTTTTACCTTTAGTATCTATGATTTTAAAAATCTTCAAGACAATAATCGTAGCGATGATGGCAAGGATAAAAAAGAAGATGATAAAGATTGGGGCTTTATTTTTGCGCTGTTTTCTTGTTGCTGGTTTTGCCATATCAATATATACCTTTTATGGTTATATTTTAGCATATTGAGGATGTTTTTATAAGTTAGAAGAATCTAGGGGCTTTTTAAGTTTCTGTTCTATTTTATCAAATATCATCTGATAGAGTCGGTCGGCAGTAAATTTTTTAATAATTGAGACGATCAGACTTACAACAAAGACGAGGATTGTGATTAGAACAATTAAGAAGACGAGATTCTTAGAGGTACTAAACCCTTGGAACCAAATAAAACAGTCGGCAAAAATGAGATAATTATAAGGAGCATCATGGAGCAGATAGATACCAAGAGTGTGTTGAGAAATTTTTTCTATAAGCTTAATAGCCTTAGTTTTCTTTGTTAGGTTAGTTTTTACAAAGATCATAAATAAACTAACACTCATGAGAAAAACGATGATGGAATTTGGTGGCCACATAAGAACATAGGTACTTTTGGCATAAATGAGACTGAAAGATACTTAAAGATAAAGATAAAAATAATAGCAAAAAGTGAAGAGAGGATATTAAACTTAATAAAAAACTCACGGTCGTTTTTTAGTAGACGGTCGTTCTCTTGATATTTTGAAATGTAAGCACCGAGAAAATACATAAAAATTAACCAAATGAATCGACTATAAACTTGGCCATTTTCGACATTGGCGATAGCTAGGCCACTGATAGTTGGGATAACAGACAAGATAATAAGAGAAATTATTAATAATCTACGGTGATCTTTTTGTTCAAGATTCTTTATCAAGAGATTAAGATAAGGGGAGAAAATTAAAATACAGATATAGCATGTGACATACCAAAAATATCCGAGGCTGGTCGGAAAGAATGTGCTAAGTGTGACAACATAGCCACCTTTAACGATGGCGCAGAGAATAATATTTAAAATAAAATAAAACCAGATGTCGTATATGAGACGAATAATTTTTGTAGTTTTAGAACTATTACTTTTATATAAAAAGAAGCCTGTAATGAGCATAAAAAGATTGACGCCAATCTCACCAAAATGCAGGAGGAAGGCAACAATTAACTTATTAAATTCACTGAGATTATTAAAGATAAGAGCTTTATAACAGATATGAAAAATAATAATCATTAAAATTGCAATGACACGTAAAAGATCAAGAGAATAATTTCTCTGTTTTTCTACTTTTTTGACCTCCATAATAAGGTCATTATACCTGATATTTTTATTTTAGGGGTGGTTAATAGAATTTTAACTAGATTTTGAAGAGACCATTATGCTTTTTCTGATCATAAAGCTCGACAGGAATGCCTTTAGCCTTGATTTTTTTCTCAACAAGTTCTTGGATTTCTTGATCATTTGCATTAAGCTTATTTGAGAAGTTTTCCCTGTTTTGATCTAATTGTGTTTTTTGATCAGATGATTTTTTTGATTTTTGAGAGTTAATGGCAGTAATATTTTTTATACCATCTTGATCAAAGCGCTGCTGGTGTCTAGAATAAACCACTTCGGCTATTAGTTGTCGATAGTGAGCGCTAAGACCAAAATCGCTAGCCCATTGATTAAGCTCGGTAAGAGCCTGGCTTGCATCATAGGTATAGTTAAAATATTCAATATAGTTTCGATTATCTTTTGTTTCAGCATAGAGGCGATTGATCAGCCTAGTAGGAAGACGTAAGAGATTTGATAATTCTGCAGATAATTCTAGTTTATGGGATTTTAAATAATCCTGTACAAGAAAAACTGAGGTATTTAGATAATCGGTAATGAGTTTAGAGTTTTCAAACTTATATGCACCAGAAGTATTGGGGATAGCATAGAGATTAGCAACAGTGAAATAACGATCAAGGAAACCTGATTGTTTTTGATTACGATATGACTGCATACAAATAACACAACCTGGATCAACTAGATCAATGGCAATATTTAAGCCCTCAGGGGTTGTTTGATTTTGATAGAAGTCAAGAAGCTGCTTTGATTGGGTCTGATATTTTGATTGATCCTGTGTGTTGTCGGTTAAATTAATTAGAGGAATACTAGCGGAAATAAAATATTCTTTTTCTTGCCAAGTTTTTAGACGATCAGGAATGGCGGAAAAAATTTCACCCCATTCAGAGAAACTACGACCAATTTTGCCAGCAAGGTTGGTGGGTTCGGCTTGATCAATACTGCAAGATTCTGCACCGAGACCGCATTGACTGGGCGCTGAAACATTACAAGTGCCAAAAACCCAGAGAGCAAGGAGTGATTTAATTGCAATAACAAATGACCAAACGGTGATAAAAACAATTAAAACAGAGACGACCTCGATTAGAAGACTGGCTGGCTTTAGGAGTTTTGGATTCTTTAGGACTATACGCTTTAAAAGAGTATTCTTTACATCATCCTTAAAATTAGTGTCACATTTTTGTAATCTTACTTTTTTAAAAACACAGTGCCAGGCTTTTTTAAAGACTGTCCAATATTTCTGTCCTAACTGTTTATTAAAGATACTTAAAAACCCAACAAAGATAGAGAGAAGACTTAAGATAATAAATGCAGCAACACAAACCATAAATTCCTTTTTTGATTACCTTCCAGTAGATATTAATTATGATACACAGATTAGAACTTGCTTAATATTTTAATGACACGATCGATCTCTGCTTCGGTGTTTTGATAACCTAAAGATAGACGTAAAAGGGGCGGGAGTTTTAGCTTATGATCAAGATAATAGTGTACGCAGAAATATCCCGAGCGGACCATAATTCCCTGGTCACTTAAAGCTTCAGCGAGGAGATGACTGTCAACGTCTTTTAAATAAAACGTGAGAACAGTTGAGGGATGCTGATTTAAACAATGAATCTTGGGATGAGTGGAGAGAAATTGATAGAGTTTCTCTGAACAAGAAGAGAGACGATCCTTGGCGGCAGCTGGAAGTTGATCAAGCCAATCAAGAGCAGAATTAAGAGCAATAATCTCACCCCAGGCTTGCAATCCCGGTTCAAAAGCAGTGTGGAATTTATCGGGATGCTCAAAAGAAGGGAGGTAGATGCTTTTATCAACGTCATCAACCATACCACCACCTAGAAAAGTAGGTTTAATATAGGAAAGAAAATCTTTTCGAATAACCATAACACCTAAGGATGGTGCATATAATTTATGAGCAGAAAAGCAGATTGCGTCAGCCTCAGTCTGTTCAAGAATAGCAGAGTGATGAGCTATAGCCTGAGCCGCATCGAGGATGATATAACCTTGTTTTTGATGAACATAATGCACTACTTCTTGAAGATTTTGAAGAAGACGACCATCAATATTACTCATTACATTAACGACGACGAGTGAATTGTCGGGAATTTCAGAAATCGGAAGACTACCATCTATCTCACGCGATAAAACGAGTCTTTCTAGTTTATTGTTCTGTGATGCTTGAAGAGTAGTAAGAAAAACAGAGTTATGTTCAATATCAGATGTAACAATGGTCTTAATGCTCGCCTTTTTAAAATCAAATTGAGAAAGAAGAAGATTTAGTCCATAGGTGGTGTTAAGAGTAAAACTTACAAAATAATCTTTTTTCTTAAGTTTAAGAAATTTTAAAATATGGTCTCTGGTTTCCGAGATTTTTTGATCAGTGATCTTTCCCCATTGATATTTTACACGTTCACCACAAGAGTTGTGTTTTTGATAATATTCAACCAAGCTATCAATTACTGACTGTGGGCGAAGAGACTGACAGGCGCTATCTAAATATATTTCTTTATTATTTAGATACTCAAATCCTTTAGTGCGCAATAAAGAAGTCTGCTGTGTATTATTTTTATTGTTTGAGCTATTATCTGGTGTTTTTCTAAAGTTAAATAACCCCATAGACCTCCTTTTTATATATTTTATCATAGTATAAGTTTTTCAGAAGTTTTCCACATGTCCACATTGTGTTTTTATCTAATTTATTTTTTAATAACGTTTAGCTGTTCGGTTTTAGTTATTCACAGTGGAAGGTTTTTATCCACAAGGATTTTAAACTACTGTATTTGGTGTTCGGTTTTAGGAAAACATGATTTATTAAGATGTTCGGTTTCTTAAAATTAGAGATTTCTTATTGTTCGGTTTTAACCTGTTATTTTGATATTGTCATAAAAAAGACTGATTACACAGTCTATTTTAAATTGCTTAATTTTTATGATTCGAGATCGAGGCCAAGAATTTGAGCAGCCTCTAATAGAACTTCGCGATCTGGATCGGAAACAAATTCAAGACGTTGCTTAAAGAGGGCGGTGGTTTCAGGAAATGAGAGATCTACAATCTCGAGAGAACGAGCGGAACCTGGATTACGTTTGATAAAACCTAGCTGCACAAGATTATCGATATGCTCAGCAACAGAGGCAACCGAACGAAGACCAAGTCCGGCAGCAATTTCACGATAGGATGGCGAGTAGTCATGGTTATTCTGAAAATCCTGCAGAAAGTCCATTAAACGCTTTTGCTTTTTGGTTAATTTTAATGCCATATTTGTTATAATTATATAGTAGATGGAGATTTTGTGGTAAAAATGAGCAATTCATATATTGACGGTTTGGTTTCACCTTCAAGAAACAAAAAATCAATTAGACAAACAAGACCTAGAGCAGGACTAGAGGTTGGAGAAGCTCATGCCACAAAACAACACTTAGAGCAACAAAAAATATTACAAGCTGAAAGATTACGAAAACAAAATATTCGAGCTCGCAATATGTCAATGGCACAGAGTGACGATCCATTAGTAGGACAGGCAGAGAGCCGACGAAAATTGGAGGATAATAGACAAAAATATACAGCGGACTGGGATTTTACCGATGGTGAATTAAGAGAAGCCTCTGAAGAATTTGATGATGATTTAAACGAGGACTTTAGTGATTCTTCTGCAAGATTAGACACAAACAACAGTCGTCGAAGATTGGGTAATTTTGAAAATATTAAAAAAAATAACTCATTCTCTTCAGTTAAGTCGATTGGTTTATTTAAAAAGAAGACACCTAAAACATCAAAGAAAGACTATGATGAATTCCTTGAAAATTCAGTAGCACTTGGAACCGACGAGTTATTTGGGGAAAGACGAGAAAAAGACTCTTTAGAGACAGAAAAAAATAACCATAAGAAAAAAGGTTTTTTTAGACGCCATTTAAAATTGACGATAGTATTAATAATATTACTTGGTGGCGGAACTGCAGCGTATTTTTATGGTGATCGCCTCATTTCAAAATTAACTGGCGGAAAATCTGGTTTAGTTGATCTTGTAAAAACTGTGGTATCCGAAAAGGTTACTCCATTAAAGATGGATGCAAAGGGGCGCACTAATATCGCAATTTTTGGAACATCGGGATATGACATGACTGGTTCTGAGGGCCATGCGGTACATGATGGAGCACAACTAACAGATTCGTTAATGATTATGTCCGTTGATCAAAATGCAAAAAATGCAGTAACAATGAGCTTACCACGAGACCTAAAAGTAGGTAGGGAGGCTTGCTATACTGGTAAGATAAACGAAGTATTTGCATGTGCCAGCAATAATGGAAAAAATGAGGAAGCTGGGGCGACAGCGGTAATGAAAGAATTGTCGACAATTAGCGGAATGGAAATGCATTATTATGTACATGTAAACTGGGGTTCATTAGTGCAGATCGTAAATGCTTTGGGTGGAATTACCGTAACAGTAGATGATGATATTAATGACTATTATTATACCGGGATTCGTATGAAAGCTGGAGTACCAACAGTACTGGATGGAGAAAAAGCTTTAGGACTCGCAAGAGCTAGACATGGCTCAGTGGGCGGTGATTTTACGAGAGGCGAAAACCAACAAAAAGTATTAGTGGGAATTAAAAATAAGATCGCTGAAAAAGGTTTAGATATCCCAGCTATGATTAACCTAGTAAATGTACTAGGAGATAATCTAAGAACTAATGTAAATATTGAAGAGATTAAGACTGCAGCAAAAGTATTTTCAAACTTTAACCCTGCTAATATCGCTTCGGCACCTTTAACTGGACTGAGTGATGGCGACCTAGTTAAAAACGCAAGCTTCCCTGTTGGCGGATTAGATATCTCCTTTGTAATCCCAAGTGCAGGGGCACAAAATTATACAAAAATCCAACAATATCTTGATTCAAAGATTGCAGATTACAGCGATTCCCCTGCAACTTCAAGAATCTTGGTATTAAATGGAACAAATGAATCTGGAATCGCAGCCAATGAGAAGTTAGAGCTAGAAAAGGCTGGCTTTAGGGTGACTGGAACTGGCAATGCCCCAACAGGAGAATATACAGAAAAAGTTATGGTTTATAATCTTGGTAACAAGGAGCAGACTAAACAGAAGTTAGAAACCTATTATGGAACTACAATTAAGGCAGCTAACGAGTTACCTGCCGGAATCGATAAAGCTAATTACGACTTTGTAGTAATTGTCGGAAAAGTTGATAAATAAAGAATAAGAAAAGGATAAAAAAATACCCGTTTTACCGGGTATTCTTTTATTATTAGATTGACTTCTTTTCAATAACTAAGTGTCTTGCACGGCCTTCACCCTCAGAATGGGTTGTAATATCAGAATAATCCTCGGCTAGCTTATGAACAATACGGCGATCTACAGCATTAAGCTCTAAGATCATCGATTCACCAGTTTCACGAACTTTTTGAATCCAGCCTTCAGCTTTTTGCTCAATACGTTCAGCTCGTTGACGCTTATAGTCAGCGACGTCCACGTTAACCCTAGTAACCTCTGAATTATGAGCGACAAGAGCCATAGAAACAACATGCTGAAGAGCGCGTAGATTATCTGCATTCTTGCCAATCAATAAAGAATTTAAACTAGTACTTGGTACACTAAGTTGGATGACATCATCGTCGATAGTAGACCATACAGCCACATTAATACCGAAGAAAGATAAAAGATCTTCGAGATATTTTGTTGCAAAGCGAATCGATTCATCACGATTCATAAAAAACTCCTATTCTCCTAACCGTTATCTGGTTGGTTATCGGATTTTTCGTGTTTATTTTTTTGTGAAAATTCACGAGAAGAGTTTTTTGCGTCTTTGGCCGAAATACGAGTAATTCTAGTACCAGTCTTCTTATTCTCAATCACTTCTGCTTCTTTAATATCAGAGGTTTTCTTCTTTAATTCACGAAGGATTGCACGATCAGTATTATCATCCATCTGATTATCAGCCTGATTAAAGACAATTTTCTGCTGGATAATAGCGATAATATTGGAAAGAAGATAATACATAACGAGAGCACCCGGGAAGTTGATTGTAATCATCACCATCATAATTGGCATCATAAAATTCATTTGACTTGAAACCATATTATTCATGTCGGCTTGATTCATATCCTTACCAGCCTTAGCATCCTCAACCATCTTCTTCCAGGTGTTCTTCTGGCTCTTTTTAGGCATCTGCATTTTTGACATTAAATACTGAGTATAGGCAGAACCAATGACAAAAAGGAGAATAATAACCGAGCTAAAGGATTGCACGCCAGCACGAGTTGAAAGATCGAGTTGACCTAGGAGTTGAGGTTTAAAATCATAGGTATTAGTTTCTGTATTTTCAAGATATGTTTTTTGTAGCTTAATAATCTCATCAATACGTGTCATTTCGGAAACAACAGGATAGGCACGCTTTTCAACATTATCCTTTACGGTTGGGGTAACCATGATGCGAATAGCAAAGAAGATAGCGAAGAAGATAGGCAATTGAATAAGGAGAGTCCAGATAGAAGTGAAGGGCTTGACATTATTACGCTTGTAGAGATCCATCATTTGTAGAGATTCTAATTGCTTATTGCCATTACAGCGCTTGCGAATCTCCGTGAGTTCAGGCTGAATCTTACGCATTAGCTTCATCTGAAGAAACTGTTTCTTAACAAGAGGCCAAGTGAGTAGCTTCACTAAGATAGTAAAGATAATCATAGCCACACCAAAATCACCGATGTAGTTATAAATAACAAATAATATATTAATAATCGGATTTACAATTATAAAATCAATTAACTCAAACATTTGGTTAATTATAACATATTAGAGGTGAGATAATAAGAACTTTTAGACAACACGAGCCTTAGCTAATAATTCCCTGATCTGGGTTCTTATTTTTTCAAAATCCATTTTCAAAAAATCTCTAGAATAGATTACAAAGATGCAATCTAGCTTAATTGTAGGATCGAATTCTAGACGAATAGCCTCATAAAGACGACGACGAATACGATTGCGCCCAACAGCAGTCTTGAGGACTTTTTTAGATACCACTACAGCATAACGCTGTCTTTGTTTCTTATTGGGAGCAAAAACAAGAGAGAGCTTTGGAGTTCTAATGGTTTTTCCCTTTTGATAAGTATATTTAACACCACCACGGGAATGAAAACGGTATTTGCTAGATAACATCTAGTTTATTTTATCACAATAATTTTATTATAGATCGAGAGCTGGTTCATCATGAGCCAGAAAATCAGAGGAGCTATCCTCGATGATATGTTCAGTCTCATCATCAATACTAGGTTTAGTGAAAGTTGCATTACGTAAGGTACGATAAAGTGGACTTTTAGTAAATACTTCCTTATTTTTACCTTTTGCAACAACTTGTCCGGCATCTAATACTACAACTTTATCGGCGATTTTCATAATTTCTGGTTTATGAGTAATAATAATCACTGTGTGATCCTCTTTAAGATCTTCTAAAATATTGATAATCTCTTTTGAGGTTTCTGGATCTACATTACTAGTTACTTCGTCAAATAATAAAATTTCAGCTTTACTAAGAAGAGCTCTTGCGATTGCAAGTTTCTGTAATTCACCATCTGTAAAAAGCCCACGGTTTTCTTTTAAAACAGTATTGAAACCACGTGGGAGAGAAAGAATTTTTTCATAGATTCCAACACGCTTACAGGCATTAATTTGCTGTTTTTGACTACGATCAACAACGCTTAAATTATCGCGGATACTCATCTTAAAAATAAGTGGTTTTTGAAAAACACCAGAGACGTTAGTGGTGTAGACTTTTTTAGAGTAATGATAAATTGATTCCCCATCGATAAGAATATTGCCAGACTTAATTGAATAGAGACGATAAAGTAAGTTAATGATGGTGGTCTTACCAGAACCTGGACGACCAACAATGGCGGTAATTTCATTTGGCTTAGCTTCAAAGGAAACATTTTTAAGAATTTCACGACCACTAATACTAAAAGATACATTATCAAAAAAAACATCACCATTAATATAATCGTTGTTTAAATCACCATAACTACCCTTAGTATAACTAGTATAATTAAGAATAGACTTAATGCGTTGAAGGCGAATATTATAGGTACTGAGATTTAATAATTCTTCGAGAGTCTTATTAGTATTTGAAACAACCATTTCATAATAACTAATTAAGAGAACGAGTTTATCAATCGTAATTTGATTTTTGAAAACCAAAATAGCAAGTAAAACATAGAGAATAATTTTACCAACCTGAATAACCATCGGAATCTTACAATAACGAGCAGTGAGATACAGATAGCGTTTATCGAACTGAGCATCAAAACTACTACGATTTGAGGAGATTTTACGATTTAAGATGGGCATAAGATTAAGGGTTTTAATTTGCCTTAAATTATTAAGAATCTCATTTAATACATCGAGAAGACGATCTTTATACTTTCTTACCCCATCAAAATGCTTGGCGACAAATTTGGAATTTTTTGACATGAGAAAAATATAAAAAAGATCGATTAAGAGAGCGACGACAGCAATAGGCACATTATAGCTAGCAAAAATTAGAAAAATGATGAGAAGCTGAATAGCACCGGTGAGCACAATAGCCGCCGAATTGATAGTTTGAATAAGATACGAGATGTCTTCATTGAAGGTATCCGTAATGCGACCGCGAGAGATTTTCTCAGTAATAGAAATATTATTAATGACGTGATCAAAAAGCTTTTGTTGAACTGTATTGTAATAATAATGAGAAAGGGTGACATAAATGTAATATTTCCAAGCAAGGAGAGTGTACTCAATAATATAAAAAAGCAGAAAGAGGATGACATAAAACCAGATGGCGTGAAAATTGGAACCTTGCGTAATAACCGAAATAATACCGGCAGTAGCAATCGGTGGTAAGAGACTGACAAGATTATAAAGCATGAAGCTTAAAAAAAGCTCAAAAACCTCGAAACGTTTTTTGGGTGCAATCTCAAAAACGGATTGGATCGTTTCAAGAAAATGTTTCATATACTACTTATTATATAGCATAAACATTTTTGAGTGAAAAAAAAGATACCGCATTTGCGGTATTCTTTTAATAAGTTAAGCGAGCACGTCCTTTAATGCGACGGCGCTTTAAAACTTTTTGCCCATTTTTAGTAGCATTACGCTTCATGAAACCATGTTCCTGTTTGCGCTGACGCTTATGTGGCTGATATGTACGCTTTGGCATATTATTCCTTTTATTTCACATAGGATTATATTAATAATCCATGTATTTGTAAACTGTGTTTAATTATACCGTAGTTTTCCACTTTTTTCAAGAAGTTTTCCACATTAGATCCCCTATTAATGGTACATTGTGGATAAATCCACCCCTGTGTGTTTTTTCTATATTAGATAATAAAAAATTAAAAAAATAAAACCTGTGGAAAAGTATAAATTTTGATATAATAGGGGTAATAAAGGTTATACGGTAAGAAGCTGGAGGTAGTGGCTGTGTTTGATGTGTGGAACAATGTACTCGCAGAACTTGAACAGAAAATTTCTCAGGAAAATTATGCAACATTCTTTGCACAAACTAACACTTCCCTCATTAGCACCGATGATGGGGTGATCCAGATTGGAGTACCTAATGTTTTTATGCAAGCAAATATTCGTAAGAAATTTGACCAACAAATTAGAGACGCCCTCGTGTCCAATAAAATATCTGTAAAAAACACAAATTACGTGATTGTAAATAATGCAACGCGTGTCAAAAAACCCCGCGAGGTGGTGCTAGAGGATTTGCAAACACGGGTAAATACTGTCGAAAAGATAAAGATACCGACAAATAATTTTAATCCAACACTTTTAACTGGGTTGAATAATAAATTCACAATGGATAATTTTGTGGTCGGAACAAATAATGAACTTGCGGTGGCGGTAGCAAAGAATATTATTGAAAATCCAGGTGATAAATATAATCCTTTTTTCCTATATGGCGGACCGGGGCTTGGAAAAACACATTTGGTGGAGGCGATTGGAAATGAACTTTTAAAACGAAACCCCAAATTAAAGATTCTTTATACACCAATTAACCATTTTTACAGCGACTTTATTACTGCTGTGCGTAAGGGTGATATGGAGAATTTTCACAAAAAATTCCAAAAACTTGATGTTTTAATTATTGATGATTTTCAATTTATCGTGGGTAAAGAGAAAAGCCAAGAAGAATTCTTTAATATATTTAACGATATGCATCAGGCAAATAAGCAAGTAATTATTACGAGCGATCGCCTACCAAGCCAAATTAAGACCGTTGATGAACGTCTAGCATCAAGATTAACTATGACTGGTGCATTTGACTTACAGTACCCAACATTCGAGGATCGTTGTGCTATTTTACATGCAAAGGCAGAGTTTGATGGAGTGGATGTGGAAAATCAAGCAATTGAATATATCGCTAAAAATGTCGAAACAAATATCCGAGATTTACAGAGTTTATACGGAAAAATTATTGCGCTTTCAGAACTAAAGGGTGTTTCCCCACTGTCGATTATTCAAGACGGATTAGCATCGATCTCAACTGGTGGCGTGAGAAGTAGAAACCTAACCCCTAAGACAATAGTTGGAAAAGTTGCAAACTATTATAATATTACACCTGATGAATTATGTGGGAAAAGTCGTGTTTCTAATATTAAGACTGCAAGACAGGTTGCAATGTTCTTAATGTCAAAAGATCTTCAAATGAGCACCCCTAAGATTGCCTTAGAAGTTGGAGTTAAGGACCATACGACGGTAATGCATGGAATTAAAAAAATTGAATCCGATATGAAGTTGAATTTTAGTCTGCGGGACGAGATAAGTGAAATTAGAGAACAATTAAGTGAGTAGTTGTGGAAAAGATGTGGAAAGGTGGGCGGAAAACCTAGTGAAAAAGTAGAGTAAAACTATGTGGAAAGAAGTCCAAAAAATGATTTTAAACAAAAAGATGTTGAAAAGTAAGATTTATCCACTAAGTTTTACAAAGTTATCCCACAGGTTTTACACAAAAGAATAATTTGTTTACCTCTGTAAAATATAGTTATACACATTTTACACATAGCCTATTACTACTACAATTAATTATTTAATAAAGGAGAGTTATGGAAATCATAGTAGAACAAGGAAAATTAGCGAAGGCTCTTGGCGTCGTGAGTCGAGTAGCAGCAGGAAGTAAGACGACTTTACCAATTCTGAACAATGTACTTATAAAAGCAAGTAATAATAAGGTGATGTTAATTACCACCAACCTAGATATGGCGATTGTTAATTATTTAGGAGTTGCTGATTCTCGTGATGGTGAAATTACTGTACCAGCTAGGCTATTAGCTGACTTTGTTGGTAACTTACCAAAAGGTGAGGTGAAACTAAGTGGTAATGATTCAAAATTAACCGTAGCTTCCGGAAAATATAAGTCGACATTTAATGGCGCACCTGCGGAGGATTTTCCAGAACTTCCTGATATTAATGAGGCTGAGGCAGTAATTTATCGAATGAGTGTAGAGGCATTTAAGACCGGAATTAATGAGGTGAAAATTGCGGCTTCATCGGATACTACAAGGCCAGCTTTAACTGGTGTATATTTTAATACTTATGAGGGGTCTTTATATATTGCGGCAACGGATGGTTATAGGTTGGCTGAGAGGTTATTTATTGAGAAGGTGGAGAGCGATGTGAAGGCGATTGTGCCCTCTGGTTGTCTAGTTGATGTGCTTGGGGCAATGTCTGATAATATGAATGAAATTGAAATCGTTTTTGATAATTCTCAAGTACGCTTCCGTTTGGGAGAGATTGAAATTACATCTAAACTAATCGATGGATCATTCCCTGACTATCGTAGATTGATTCCGGAACAGGTTGGTTCGGATATAAAAATGAGTAAGGCGGAGTTGCTCCGAATTGTAAAATTAGCAGCATTGTTTTCAAGAGGGGTTGGGGGGTCGATTATATGTGAAGCTAAAAGTGATAGCCAGACCTTTTCGGTATCTTCAGTGGCGAATGAATTTGGTGAAAATGCTTCGGATATTGAAGCGGAAATTTTAGCCGATGGCAAGGTGATTTTAAATTCAAGGTATTTAATTGACGTAATTAATGTAATTGAAGAAGAAAATTTAACTTTTGGAATTTCTGGGAAACTAGCACCAGTGTTAATTAGGAATGAAAAATCAAATAATTATACCCATATTATTATGCCATTAAAGAGTTAAGCTAATAAAACTGGAGCCAGTTAATGATTATTCAAAGTGTGCAATTAGTGAATTTTCGAAGCCATGATGAATTTTTGTTGAAATGTAATAAGAAAACAAGTTTATTAATTGGTGAGAATGGGTCTGGAAAAACATCGGTTTTGGAGGCGATCTATGAAGCTTTAAGAGGTAAATCTTTTAAAGCAAGTGATGGTGAAATTCTAAAGCGGGGAGCAGATTTTTACCGAGTGGAAGTAAAATTTTGTGATGGTAAAAAAACCGTAGTGGTTTTTGATGGAAAAAAGAAGCAGTTTTTGGTGGAAGATAAAAAGACCGCGAGATTGCCAAAACGAAATCGATATCCGGTGGTGTTATTTTTACCAGATGACTTACATTTAGTGGCGACGAGTCCAACAAAAAGAAGAAGTTATTTTGATCGAGTATTAACGGAATTTGACGAGTCTTATAGTGATTCCCTCTTAAAATATGAAAAGAGCTTAAAACAGAGGAATGATTTATTAAAAAAATATAATAATCAGGGTGGTGATGGAAAAATTTCTCCAAGTGATTTTTTCTCATGGAATATTTTACTTTCTAAGTATGGTCTTGAAATTCGAAAGAAGCGAATAAAATATTTAGAACAATTGAATTTAGTTTTTTCTGAGGTTTATCATTCAATTGTGGATAATGGTGATTTTGTGTCTCTAAAACTAGAATTATTTGGTGGCGAGATCTCTGAGGCGGAATATTTTAATCGTTTAGAATCGGAATTGCAACGTGATTTAGTCTTGGGACATACTGGATTTGGAATTCATCGTGATGATTTTGTATTTCTTTTTAATGGCGAGGGGGCGGATGGAACGGCAAGTCGTGGAGAACTTCGCTCGATGATTTTGGCAATGAAATTTATCGAAGCAGAGTTAATTTTTCAAGAGACCGGAAAGAGGCCGGTTGTTTTACTTGATGATGTTTTTTCAGAACTAGATAATATGAGGCAAAAGAGTCTAGTGAAGAATTTTAAGGAAAATCAGGTGATAATGACGTCGGTGGAGGAAGTTTAGATTTTTATAGATTTTGAATACTAGAATCTGGTATTTTTAATATATCGTGAACCCATGACTTTAGTAGGTTGTTATGATCTTGATCATCTAATTTGCATAAAATATATTTATTTGATTGTAGATTTTTTATTATTGTGTAATCTTGATCTGGTTTATTTAATATACTTTTGATCATTGTAATTATTTGATAGTTTCTATCATCAGAGGTTTTTGAACTAAAGCTATATGTATAGTCAAAATTAATACTATTACTACTATCATTAACGTTTAATGTCTTTATACTATTTTCATCAAAGGTTAATGTGTAATAATTATTGCCAAAATTTTCATTAGAATTTTTCTTTGGTGCGGTAGATTTTTCTTGATCAGTTAAAATATTGTTTTCTAAACAATTAAGAATTGATAAAGTCACTGATTCTCCAAAGAAGTTATTAATAACATCTCTATTTACATATGAAAGTATGTCTGTTTGCTCGTCTCTATCTGGGCTATGGTCATGATCATGTGCGTGTTCAATATTGTGAACAATAAAGGGAGTAGAAAATATAATTATAATAAGTAATAATATGGCTGAGGTTATTAAAATTTTCCTTATTCGTTTAAAATTAAGCATAGAATTTATTTATCCGGTACGGACTCCCATAGTTTATTAAAAATATCATAAATTTTTGTCGGTGCACCAGGTTTACTCATAGTTCCTACTTGAAAATGTACGTGAGACTGTGTTCCGATTGCGCAAGGAGGTGGTCCTATTTCTCCTATAACTTCACCAACCTTAAATTTATCACCGGCTTTAATTTTGTTATCAAATGACATATGACCAATCCAGAATATAGTGCCGTCATTTGCTTGAAATTGCACCGATGCACATCGATTACTCCATCCAGCAGTAGCCCTACCATATGGTTTATATGAAGTAATTGTTCCATCTGTTATGGCAAGTATTTTTACGCCAACTGAATAATATAGGTATGGTGATGGATATTTTTTACTAATTTCTGGAAAATCATTAGGTGTAAATTCATGTCCATCTATCATTTTTTTACGTAAACCCATATCTAATGCCGCATAGTCATGATGGCAAGCCCCATTAGCATAATTCTTACATGGTAATGGTGATAATTCACTTTGGCCTGCACCGTTTCTGTTGCCTGGTTGAAGATAGTTTGCTTTAGTAGCGCCTAGCATCGGAAAAGTATATCCATCTACAACAGTTATATTTGATGCAGTGGATGTGGGGCAATTAATATTGGCTGTTGATCCACCCTTATTGAATAAATTATTAATGGCTTGTTGGATAACATTTGCAAATAATTCTGCACCTTCACTATTTGGATTGTAGTTGTCAATTAGTAAATTTATTTTAGCGCTAATAGCTTGACTCCAGTCTGCTATTGTAACTTTTTTATTGTTATTTGAAATTGTTTTAAATAAATTATTGTTGTTATTTTGAAAATCTGTATTTTCTATACTATCTTTAGAGAAATTTGTAACTAAAATGATTTGGCGATCTCCAGCTAGTTTAATAACTTCTTTGATTTTTTCGGAACTAAGTGTATTTAAGTCATTGGTTCCAAGTGCGAATACGACGATTTTTCTTAAATTATTGGATTCTAATTGTTTCTTTATGATATCTAACCCTGACGGATTATTTTCATCCGTTCTAATAAAATGTTTACTGTCTTGTGCTATAATATCTGCTTTTGGGAGTAATTTAAGTAGCTGTGTGTTGGATTTTTTTGTAATATTATCACCAATAATTGTTATATCGGATCCATCACTTCCACCGCCTGATTTGTTCTTATATTTATTAACATAATCATCCCATGATACATCTGTTGCTACTTTGTAAATTTTAGCTGATTTAAAATATCCATAAGGTGGATTATTGTTTTCACTTGATTTATTAACATGATGAAATACATCAATATTATATCCACCCGCGCGTTCTCCTGCGCCCGTATCGGTGACTATGAAGTATTTTCCATGTGCAAAGGATCCTTCTTTTGTCATGTCTGGTGTTGACTCTATATATATAACGTCACCTAGCTTAAGGTCTGGATCTTTAGTACTAATTGCAACCTGCCCATCGGAAAGCATATTATTATTAAAACGCTTATGGGCATTCTTTCCAGCATAGCCTGCATTTTCAGCGGCTGAAGGGCCGTAGAAAGTAATGGTTGAGTGTTTTGATAGTAGGGTTCCATGGTTACCAGCAGTGGGATTATCTACGGTGAAGTGGCTTGTGGTTGTGGTGACTGATTTTCCGTTATTCATAAAAGATTCACTTGAGTAGGTTTTAAAAATATTTTGTGCACTTTTTAGTCTTAATGCATATGCGTCGCCAATAGTACAATCTAAACATTGATTAATTTTGAGTGTCCATGCTGTAACCATGTTCTCGATTGTTTTTGATTGTTTAATAGATTTTATTCTATTAATATAATCTGAGTTGCTTGGATCATGAATAAATTCTAATTGCATTGCAAGTAGTTTGTCGAAAATATCCTCACCAGCATCTTTTATAAAATCATTTCCACTATATTCTTTGGATGGTGAGTATTCGTTAGGGGTATTGAGGTACTTTAAAAGATCTTCGTCTTTTTTAATCAAATAGTTGATAAACTTAACTCTCCATTGATATGTAAAAGGGATTATACCAATTCCATAAGACACTTCTTCATTTTTTGATAAATCAAAGTGGTTATCAATTTGTTGTTTTGATGTGTCTTTCCAGAAATTATCTTTATCTGTATTATTGTGTCCAGCAGGGTTTAGATTATTACTTGAGTTTAAAAGACTACCGATAATTCCAGCGGTTTGTTCTTTTGTGTAGCCGAGCGAGCGGAGTGAGCTCCAAATCTTTTCAGTTGCATTTGACCCAGATGTACTTATTTTACCGTCATAGGCTGCTGTAATTTCATTACAATTATTTGCATTTCTACCGTTTGGGTTGTAAAAGACAATATCGTTTTCTATGAATTGATCAGAGCGTTTTTTAGGAAAGCTAATTTTTGCTGTAATGCCAAGATTATCAAATAATCTTTCTGAAAGTGATGTGATAGCGAAATTATTAGTATGATTATTTTGATCATTGTTAGCAAAAACTTGATTTGTGGGAATAAATACTGATAGTAATTGTGTAATACAAAAGATGGCAAAAAATTGACAAGAAACGAAGTTGACCTTTTTCATAACTCTATTTTAACATAATAGAAATGAATAAGAAGTGGTTTGTTTTTTTAAATTAACAATTTGAGAAATTAATATCGTAGTTATCGGGGCTGATCTGATGATTTTTTAAATATTGGTAAGCGGCTTCTTTGAGATTTTGAAGTTGTGAATCAGAACAGGTTAGTAGATTGATTTTGAGAAGAATTTTTGAAGTATTATCTTGTTTTTCGGCAATAATAGAAAAACCATCTTTGTAACTGGAGTAGGGTGTAATGTTAAAAATAGGATCACCATCTGTGTAATTTTTTCTTTCAAGATCAGCTTGAGTATCGGCGACGTGTTGAACGCGCGAAGCATCATCGGGGTGGGTTTGGTAATAATCGAGATTGTCGGATGTGGGTTCGATGGCCTTATAAAAATAAGTGGTTTGATTATGTTTTAATTCTAAAGTGGTGGAATAATCATTAAATCCGGATTTTTTAACTGTAATATTATAGGTACCAGGTTTAAGTTTAATTTTACCTTCTGGTTTGAGAATTTCTTGATTAAGAGAAATAGTGGCGGTGGCGGGGGCTATGTAGTAATCGAGAGTGGCAGTTTTATTGTAGTTGGTAATCCAAGTAATAAAGAAATAGGTAAGGATAAAAAGTGAAATTAGTAGGAAGAAAATAATTATATTTAGGAGATGATTCCCTTTTTTGTTGGTGGTCTTAGTGCGGTCAAAAATAAAGTTTTGTTTTTTGATTTTCTTTGTAGGTTTTTGATTAATGATTTTCATAATTTGAAATTTTAAGTTTAAATGTTTGTATTACCAATGAAACGATAGGCTTTAAAAGTGGAAGAGTTGTCATAGAAAGGCAGTAGTTCCCCGGTGCGTGAGCCATGTGAGGCGGAGGCGATTTTGCCTACTCCATTTTGTTCCACATAGATTTCAATATGGCCAGAACTGAGGCGGATATCACCGGGTTTTAATGAGCCTTGGCGATTTTCTACCTCTATGAATTTTTCAGAATTACGAACATAGGTTGAGGTGGCACCGGAGTTACTAACTCCACAGCAGGCAAAGTTTTTATCGATACCGGAAAAACGAAGAACAGCAGCAACAAAGGCGTCACAACTAGCACCCATCATTGACCAGCGATCACCAAGACGATTGACGCCAGTTTGAATTAAGGCATTGCGATAGTTGTCGGTTGGGGTAATGCCGTGACCGGAGGATGGCCAGGCGAGATTGATGGCGGTCTGATTGATGCTGAGATTGCCACCGCCGCCTGAACAGCTACTAACACCATTAGAACCACCTAGGGTGGAAAAAATAAGGAAGGCGCCCGGAATAAGATTGGCGGAACTTGGCTTACCGTGATCGGTTTTAATTTGGAGCCAATTAGTATTTTTGCGAGAATCGCGTTTAGCGTCTGCAAGATTCATAACGTAAGGTGAGCCTTCACCGCGAGCAGCTTCCTGTTCGCTATAACCTAGGGTGCGAGCTTGAGCGATGTAGGCACGGGCAGTACCGTTGTAGCGGAAAAGAAGAGTCTTGATACCGTCGTCGGTTTTTAAGTTTAGACCGGCACCGTAGAGTGATTGAAGCATTTGAGCGAGAATGTCGGTTTGTCTTTGAAATTCAGCGTCAGAAACTTCGCCGAAGTTGGTAAAGGCTTTACTATTAGTACCACCGTTGGTGTAGGTATAGAGCTGATAAACACCTTGTCCATTTGGGGGATTGTAGTGTCTTAGGCTGGTTTCACGATAGTGAATTGTGGCAAGAAGTTGCCATGGAAAACCGTAAGGAGCAGCGGCTTTTTCGTAAAATGGACGGTTGGCGGAGATTTTAGCTAAATCGGATTGACTAATAATTTCATTACCATCATAAAGCTTACTAAGAGTACCGGAGAGGCTTGAGGTAATGCAGTTGGCGGCATCTTTATCAAAGTAATAAATACCATTGATGTCAAAAATATCCCAATCGGAATCTTTAAGGGCGAAAACTCTGGTTGGCTGCAGGGCGATAATAGTTGTAATGAGGAGAAGAATAAGTTTTTTTAGTTTATTCACGCTAGTGTACTCCGATTTCTTGTAATAGTTTTTAGATCTGAATAATAAATATAACGAGTGGTTTTATCATAGGCAACAGTGGTATGGGTTTGAGATTCATGGATTTTGAGTTGATCCTTTAAGGTGATTTTTTCTGATTTAGGAGGATGGTAGTTAGCTAGGTATGAGGCGTAGTCGAGCAGGGCTAGGACGGTTTCGGCTTGATTTTTAGTGATGCCAGAGATGCGAGCGAGGATACCTGGGCGTGAAGTGTCGATAGGATTTTTAGCGTAATAGGCTTCTTTATAAGCGGTGATGGGGTTTTGGTCATTTCCTTCTTCGTCGGTGACGCTGGTGCATTTAACTTGAGTGCAAATACGATTGTGTTCTATATAATGCTGAAGATATTTCATCTGTTCCCAGTATGGATTAGTTTTACCCATAACACAGAAGGAGCCAGTGGACCAACCTTCGGCTTCTGGGGTCATATCGGTGACTGCATTAACTAATTCAACAGCATCGGAAATAATAGGAATGTTGTTTGCGAAACCAAGACTAATATTAAAAGCGTTGGCGATATTGGAATCGTAGTGGCCGAATGGTGAATCACGTTCATCGCAGAACATGATTTTACGAGCAAGAAGAGAATTTGGGATGACTTCATCAAAACCTTTGGCATTCTTTCGAATATTTTGATTGACTACTTTTTGATATTCAGGGTCTGAAGAACTAATTTTCTCAACGCTAGTATCGGTGGCGGTAATTTCAGCACCATACATGTCACAGGCAGCACCAATATTTGAAAGACTTTCACAGGTGGATTCATCGCTGAAAATCTTCTGATAATTGATGCCGGCAAGATCGGTGTCAGTAACGAAATTTTCGGAACCATCAGCAGCATAAACCTTGGCGGTTGTTTGACCGAGGAAGCTACCAAAAGAATTTTGAGTGATGCTAGTGAGGTGGGTAAGATTGGCAAAAAGATTTGAGGCGGTGGAGATACGACTAAAGCGACCAAGGATGGAGCCGAGGAAGGTGTTTGGGCTGCTAGTGTCAAATGGACTGCGTTTTTCGCGATCTAATTGTGCTTCCCTGGCGGCGGCAAGAACAGTCTCTTGGTAGTAGCTGGTTGCGTACTCTTTGGAAGCAAGCGCTTGGCCTGATGTGGAACGGGCTACCTTTTTATTAAGAAGGGCGGCGCCTTTAACATAGGCTTCACCAGCAGGCTTACCTGCAAGATTTTTAGCAGGGTTTTCAAAGAGAGCTTTTTGGATGTATGGAAGTAGAACGGCAAGCATTCCGGCAATAGTGGCGGCGATGGCGACATTAATGACAGTGGTTTTAACTAGAGTGATGGCGGTTTTAATTAATCCACCACCAAAGGCAAGAGTGGCTAGGCTAATAACTGCACCAACTGCACGAATACCACCACAGGCTTTAGCACGGGCGGCAGTGAGGCCGAGAGCGACGCCACTGGCGAGAAATACGGAGTCGACGGAATAGTTTTTAGTCATATTGAGGTCAACATTTTCACCGGCAAGAATATTATTAAATCCTTCGGCTTGGATTGGGGCACTGGTAACGGTTTTAGTCTTGCCAGTATTAATGTCTGTATACTCAGCGGTAGTGGAAGTGGTAAGGAAGTTCATGAGCGGATTAATGGCAGCTTCGTTGCCATAACCAGCTTTAGTCTTACTGATGTTTTCCTGATTGGAAATAAAATAGTGCATAGCTTGGTAGATTTGATTGGCAGCAACGGCAACGGAGATGAGATTGGCAACTTTAAGAGCACCACAGACTAACCCACCAGCTTCGGCAACGCGGCCAGCGGTACTTAGGAGATAATTATTAGCTTTAACTTCAGGAGTATCACCGCTGACGTTACTACTATCAATATCTTCACCGGAGGGATTAACTTCGGTGGTTTTATTGCCGTTTTTGTCGGTATGCTCAGTTTCGGTTGTGGTATTAACGCTTGTGTTGGTTTTTTTACCGAAGACACCTTCTTCGGTAGTGTGGTAATTTTTAGTGTCAGTTTCGTGATTGCCAGTGGAGCGATAGGCCGAGTAAAGATTTCGAGTGATACCGATTTTGGCAAGATTCATGACAGCGGGCTTATCAAAGAAATTTGAGGAACGGGCGCGCTTAGCTTTCGTGAAAGCTTCTTGAAAAGGGACGTTTTTAGTGTAGAAATTACGGAAGTTCTCAGGTGTGATGGTGGCGCCATCGTAAAGAAAATTATAGCTATCGCCTTTGTCAGCAACTTCAATACCATTGGTTTTGAGGCGATTTTCAAAATATTTTGGGAAAGCACCCTGTTTTTTTGCGAGAAGCTCTTCAGTAATACGGATGGTGTTTTCAGAGTATGAGCCAAACATGGTATCGGTGGCGCGAGTGATTAGGGTCTCAATCTGGTGGCCAAGGGTACTGACAGATACAAAAAGAAAAATAACAACAGCCAGAAAAGCACCAACGGCAAGAATGAGTGGTGAGTATTTTTTGAGTTTTTTAGCAGTACGCAAACGAGAACTGAGGGATTTTTTGGATGTTTTTTTGATCGTTTGAGTATTACCCGTGTAAAAAGGTTTTTGTTCCAGGTCTTTTACGTCGGCTTCATGGCTATTTTGATTATAGCTACTCTCAAGGGAGGATTCTTCGGATTGGCGTAAAGAGTCTTTAGCTACTTGGGAGCGAAAGATTTCAGAATCGGAATCGTGATTTGACTGCAAAAAACTAGGAGTAATAGAATCCTTACCATAATAGACCTTTGGCATACCTATATTATATAAGAAATTAGATTTTTTGGCGAACATTAGCGTTTTGAAAGGACGCCAGAAAAAATCAGATAAAATTAGCGATTATAGCGAACTGGACTGGTGGTGATGAGCCCGGTTTCGGTTTCGGAAGCGACGATTTGGATATGGACGTGAGATTGACCAGCAAAGAAAAGACCTTGACCTACGGGGAGGCTGGAGAGGAGCTGGCGTTCAGCTGAGGTGAGCTTGAAAACATCAGATAAGACATCAACAGCAGCGGACGATTGCTTTAAAAGTAATTGCATAGAGGAGTTCATGACGATGGCGCGGCCCATTTTGCTAGACATAAAGTCTTCGACGTCCTGAGTGATAGTAGTGAGACCAAGATAATATTTACGAGCACGTTTAGCGAGGGAGAAAAGGAAGTTGGCGGAGTCGTCGTATTTCATTAATTGCCAGGCCTCATCAACAATTAGGAGACGACGTTTTTGTTTGGCACGAACAATATTCCAAATGTGATTTAGAACAATATACATGGCGACTGGACGAAGTTCGTCTTCAAGATCACGAATATTGAAGACGACCATTTGGTTATTGATGTCGATATTGGATTGTTGGGAGAAGATACCAGCGAAAGTACCAGTGGAATATTTGCGAAGGCGCTGGGCAAGTTGTGGACCAGATCCACCCATATGAAGAAGAGTATCGTAGAGATTAACGATGGTAGGAGGGGTGGATTGATGGGTTAAAGGATCTGAAGTAATACCAGCACGAGCATAGGTATCGATGAGGGCCTGGTCGAGGTCGGCTTCCTCGCTTGGAGTGAGGGCGGCAACGGTTTGACCACCAGGACCGGACTGTGTACCGCCAAGCATAAGGCGGAAGAGGCCGTGAAGAGTAACTAAGTTGGCGCGAAGAGCGTCAGAAGCATCTTCGGAGTCAATAACTTTTGGAAGGTCAAAAGGATTAATGCGCACATCAGAATTAAGTGAGAGGCGGACGTAGGATCCACCAACGGCATCACAGAGTTTTTGATATTCGTTTTCAGGGTCGATAATAACAATTTCACTACCCATCATCATGGAACGAACAGCTTCGAGCTTAACAGCAAAAGATTTACCAGCACCAGATTTAGCGAAGACGACAAGGTTGGCGTTTTCAAGTGTGAAGCGGTCGAAAATAACAAGACCGTTATTATGAAGGTTGACACCGTAAAGGATGCCTTTTTCTTGAGTAAGGTCGGCGGAGGTGAATGGGAAGGAAGTGGAGATGGCACTGGTATTCATATTGCGACGGATCATGAGTTGGTCGGTGGCCATTGGCATAGTGGAATTCATTCCCTGTTCTTGTTGAGAGGTGGCAACTTTGGAAAAGATCATGGAAGAGCCAAAGTAGTTTTCAATTTTATGTTGGACGAAGTTTAATTCATCAAGTGAATCAGCCCAAAGAGTAACATAGAGGCCAAAGCGAAAGAATTTTTCACGACCAAGCTGCAAATCATCACGAAGTTCTTCAGCATCTTGGATGGCGTGTTCGGTTTCAGGGTTACGAATTCGACCTTTTTCGGCGTTAAGAGAAATATCAGCTTCAAGCTGAGTAACTTTCTTACGGAGGTTTTTCATAATTACACCTGTATCGACTGGGTAAATATAAATTGAGATGTCGAGAACCTCATCCATATTGATGAGAGGGCTAAGCCAACCGGTGCTAATAGTGCGAGGGTAGCCATAAATATAGAGGGTGCGCCCGTATTTAGTGCCGAGACGAAAATGATCAGATTGAATTTCAATTGAGGATGGTGAAATGAGGTCACGCAGGGTGGTAATACCCTGTTCAAATGCGCGCTGTACTTCAGCATCTTCCATTGATTGAGCTTGGGCTGCCAGTTCAGCAGCGGTGGGTTTTCTTTTTGCCATATATATCCTTACTTTCGCTTATTTTTGTGGTGCCTCACCTTTTTTAGTATAAATGGTGCCCATTTTGTTAAAATCAATAAATGGTTCACGAACGGCAGTGTCGGGGTTATTGAAGTTGTAGAAGAGCTCGGCAAGTTCCTTAGTGTTTAGACGAACAGAATGAATACCAATATTAAAGAGACCGCCAATAACTGCCTGTACACGATTATTAATTTCTGTAACGGCTTTATCATAGGTGTTGCGATCAATACGAGTAATCTCGCCTTCGCGTGTACCGAAGAAGAGACTAAAAATGTTTTTGCTTTGAGTGCTGGCTTTTTCGAGATCAGCAGAAGAATAATATGGGACAACGACAAAGAAAGATTTGTCCATAATATTAGCTTCTTGAGAAACTTGGTCAATGAAGTTAATATAGTCATCCATTAATACGCCAAGGAGCATATTGTCGTTATTGCGTCTAATATTGGCGAGACGTTCGAGGTATGGTGCGATATCGATGCGTTGTGAACGGACGAGAATTTGAATTGGGAACTCTAGTGAATTAAGAACACCCTTATAGCCATATTCGACACCATCGCGTTCTGGTTCCGACATGAGGTCATAGTTAATAGACTTACAGGCAATAACGGCACGAAAGGAACCATCCTTCATGATAATGAGACCATCGCGGAGCTCGGAAATAAGGAGTGAGGATTGGGTGGAAGAAGGATTATCCTGGTGGACGATTTGATTGTTTTGTAATTCAGGAGCGACTGGGATTGCTTGGTATGGTTGAGGATTTTGGGGTTGCATAGTTGGCTGAGATTGTTGTGGAATAGGATTAGTTACCTGAGGGGTAGCTTGTGTGGGTTGGTTCGGGATTGGTTGAGCTTGATTTTGGGGTTGTTGTGGATTCATAGTGGTCCTTATTTAAAATATAAAATTAATTCGAGGGCGGTGTGAAAATACCAGCGAAAGTACCAGAACTCGTGGAGGAATTTTGGGCCTGTGTAGTGTTCGAGAGGCGGTTGGCCTGCTTGCTGATGGTGTCGATGGTAAAATCTTGATTATTGGCAAGATTCTGGAATCCTTGATTAACATCTGGGTTAAGATTTTGATTAATAAAGCCATTAATGTATTGTGGTGGAGTGGCTTGGGCTGGTCCAGGTGGATAAGGGGGGTTCGGATAATTCTGTTGAGGGGCGAAAGGAATATTTGGATAAGCTTGGGGTTGTGGAGGAATGGGTGGTTGGTTGAAGAATTGTTGATTGTATTGTGGGGATGGGGCGAAGTTTTGGGGATAGACTTGTGGGGATGGCGTGAAATTCTGAGGATAGGCTTGTGTGGACGGAGCAAAATTTGGGGGATAGGCTGTGGGTTGATAAGAGGTAGTATTTCCCTGCTGAAGATTTTGAATGGCAGCCTGGAAGGGGTTTGATGGATCAACTTGTGATTGATTCATTTGTGGAGAAGAAGGGGTGAGTAATTGATCGGCGCTGGAAATAGCGGCCTTCATATTGGAGACGATATTAGCATGACGGTTTTCTTGTTCTCTGGCAATCATTTGATTGATTGTTTGATTACTATTTTGATCTAGGATATCTGGTACGTCATTGGTTTCGGCAATAAAATCTTCATTAAAATTGCTGTTATTACGAATGGAATAGCCTTCAGAGTCGACAAGATTGGAGAGGAAGGAGAGACGGGTGGAAGCTTCTTCTTCGGTGATGTTGCGAGCACGAGGTTTTTCGACGATTTTAGGTGCGGTGATTTTGATAGTTGATTCTTTTTGGCCAGGAGTCCAGAGACGTTTATTGGATTTTAAATAGAAACTAGCAATAGAGGCAAGATAAACTTCCATTGGTTGATCTTTTTTAAGTGGTAGAGCGAGGATGAGAAAGAAACCGACAATTGGGATTGGAATAATGGCAAGCAGTGGGAAGATTTGGAAGAGACCAAAAATAACTGCAATGCCTGCTGCGGAGATGAGAAGATAGATAAACTGTCGAAAAGTAAAAGGGCCAAGGAGTTTATCTTCTGCCTCAACGTCTTGAGGGACCTTGTATGTTGCCATATAGAACTATTTTAACATAATCAGGGTGGATATTTGAGGATTTATTGTTTATTATCTTGATCGCTTATTGCTTTATCTTGATCGTTTTTTGCTTCATCTTGAAGATTCTGCTTTACTTTTTGGCGAGCACGTTCAGATGCCTTAATTTGATCTTCTCGACTTTTTTCAACTGCTTTTTTAAGTATATTATTAAGGCCATTCTTCATACCATCAAATAGGTTGCTATTTGGACGGCCGAGGGTTTCAATGACTGAATTTTTGGTAAAGATTCTAATAATCTCATTATTGGCAGCTTTGTCTGCATCATTGAAGGCCTTCTTTTTTGCTTTCTGACGCTCTTCATCAGTATCGTAGTCGTCTGGATTGAAGTTAAAGTATTCTGCGATAAGACGATATCTAATAGCTTCAAGCATATCAGTTTTTATTGCTGCTGCATCTTTTGCAGTAAGTGATTCTAGGTATGATTTGATTTGAGTGGCTGCTGCTTCACTCTTGGTGATATTGCCGATATTATCGATATTATCTTCAATTTTTTTACCATTTCTCCAATCTTTTTTGCTTAGGCCAGCAAGCATACCAGCGACGTTGACGAGTTGTTCACTGCCAGATGGAAAGGTTGGAATGGCAGAAATTAAGGCCGGTCGAATAGCTTTGAAGATTGCATCATGTTGTTTTTCGATGCGCTCATCATTGTAATCCGCGATCTTCGTATCATAGTATTGAATTGTATCCATAATGGAACTTGTAGCGGTACGGTCGATTTTATCGAACTTAGTACCCTCAAGGCCAGTAGACATTTTGATCTTAGTTTGATAATCTTCTTCTCTTCTTTTATCTTCTTCGGATAGCATATCTGCAAAGCGTTGTTCAATACGACCAGTATAATATTGTTCCATAGTAACAGTTTGGGTTTTACGATTCCCTGAAGTATATTGCCAGGTTTCCATATTAATATATTTTCCAAGACGTCCAAGAGTTGGGTCAGCATCTTTCATGGCCATTAAGTTTAAGGCTAGCATATTGGCGTCTGAAGTAGTGAGCTGAAGGTTGCCTTCATCCATATAGTCACGAAGATTCAGCATAATCTTATCGTAGTCGCCACGTCGTGCAAGTACATTATTACCAGCAATAATACCATCCATGCTTTTATTCTTATACATTAATTGATAAGCATTAATAACATCCTTAGTAACCATAGTATCCATATAGTTAGAAAGTTTATTAATATTAGATTTACGTTCAGATTCATATACATCAACTGCGTCAGCGGTGACTAATTGAAGAGCAATATGCCTGTCGGTAAGTTGTTGTTCAGTAAGTTGGCCGTTGTTGAGGGCCCAGGTATCGGTTCCAGCACCGGCAACAACATACTTTTCATATAATTCAGCATCAACTGGTGTACCATCACTATTAATCTTGGATGCTTCACGAACTTTTGCTGCGTAGAATTTATTAGCATTGTAGTCATTACGCTTCTTTGAAGATTCAGCAGTTTTGAGATCAAGGAAGTTTTCGGTTTGATTTTTAGCTAATTGCTCAAGATATGGATTTTGATTTGGGCTATATGCGTTGAGATAATCACCCATATTGCTAAGAGCGTCTTCAGTCTTGACATTTTGGGTATCGGTGGCAAGTTTAGCAACACGATTTTCGTAAGTGTATTTCATGATTTTATTATGTGGATCTACAAGATCAGTTTTGCGCTCAAAATCACCCTCTTTACCAAGAGATTTCGTATCATAAATAGCACGACCATCTTTGTCACGATACAAAATGCGTGCACCACGACGTTGAGCTGCAAGATCCTCATCGCGATAGCGCCTTAAGGTATCGTCACGGGTATTAAGTTTATCTTCAAAATGATGTTGCATAAGAGCAGAATTAGCAGCCATTGCACCACCCCAGTACCAAGGAAGAAGGTTCAGGGCGCGTTTGCGTTTCATGGCATTTTCAATGGCATCCTGGCGATTTAGTGCTTGCATTGGAGCAATGGATTTGGCGACACCAACAGAGGCTTTATTACCAAGGCCATTGAGTTTGCTGCTAATTCCCCCAAGAGCGGTACCGGAGAGTTGCATGAGATTGGCGGCAAGAAAGAGTGGAAGAACTTGAATAGCAACACCTATAATGATGCCGAATGGAGTAGTGGCAGATGTAATGAAAATCATACTGGCAAGCTTAGTGACACCAAAGAGCATACTGAACATCGGATAGAAGAAGAGCATTTGGGCAAAATAATTTTTCCATTTTTGGAAGTGTTTTTCGGTATTAGGAAGAATGTAGAGGACGAAAGCGACTGGAGAGACTGCAACAAGAAAAACAACTAGGGCTTGACGTAGACCTAGAACAAGAAGACCGATGACGACTGAGATAATGCCACCGATGATAACAGGAATAATAGCGAGGAGGAGTCCGAGAGGACCACCTGGGAAGGCGAGTAAAATGGTTGCGCCGATACCACCAGCAGCGATGGTAGTGAAGAGGGCGTAAAAACCAGTATTTTTTGAGGGGTCAATTGTGCCAGTGGAAATAGCGCTATCAGTAATGCCAGCCAGAAGATCCTTTAGTCCATTACCGATGATATTACTAATATCAACAGCGATAGCACAGAAGAGGAAGCTGAAATTGACAATAATAGCGGTAATAATGAGGCGTGGGAGAGATTTTTTGATGCCGTAATTATTAATACCTAGACCCGTGATTTGTGAATAGATAATAACTAAGAGGAAGATAATGAAACAGATGTTGGCAAGGTTACGCATGTAGGCCCAAACTTGGTAGACTGGAGAGTTGCGACCCATTTCTAGGGGCTTAACACTGAGAAGGTTTTCAATAACGCCGTAAAGAGCATCGATACCTTTGGCGAGAAGGCCGGTGGTTGGACAAATAATCCAGCCGACGGCACCAATTTGGGAGGTACAGGTGACAGGTTCCTGATTATCAGAAGAATTGGCGTCTGTACTAGTAGAGCCATCCGTAGTATTAGTGGTGCCTGGGGTCGTAGTGCCTGGATTAGAATTGGTGGCGTTAGGATCTTGAGTATTAGTTCCCTGATCACCAGAGGTGTTATCAGGGGTAGTTTGGTCTGGATTTGTGGATGGAGTAGCATTTGAAGGAATAGGGTCAGCAAAAACAGGAAGTGAAGTTGAGATAGTAGAAAAGAAGCTTGCAAAAAGCAAGCTCAAAACGAGTAATAGACTAGCGAATTTTGTATGGACCTTCTTCATATAAAGTGAAACTTTAATTTACTAGCATATTATACCACACATAAGCACAATAGTCAATAGTGGAAAACAGATAGCTAAAACAATTATATATTTATAGGCAGAACAAGGCAATAATGTTATAATTAAAGTATGAGAAGGCATATCCAAGGTTTAGTAATGCTAGTTATGGCATTTTTTTCGATATTTAGTTTAACGTTTTTATGGTCCGAGGTGACAAGTGCACCGGTTGAAGCAGCTGTAATTGAGGAGAGTGTGGACGCAAGTTGTGCTAATTCGGTGCTGGGTCTTAGGCCATGGTATCGTGGAATTGTGACGAGGGATAGCTCAGGTTCTTGTACGATTGGTAAAATCGCGCTTGACGATGATGGAAATACGAAATTAGCGGGATTTGTCTGGGTAATTATTTTAAACCTTATGTATGATGCTTCCCTGGTGTCAAGTTTGGTGGCGACTGGATTTATTATTTGGGGTGGTTATAAATATATTACGTCTGAGGGTGACCCATCAAAGGTGATGACTGGTAAAAAGATTATTACTGCAGCGGTGATCGGCTTGGTTTTGACGATTTCAGCTTCGGTGATTTCTGACACCATAGTAAATGTAATTAGTGGAGTGGCAAAGTAATGAATCTAGGCAACTTATTAAGTGGTTTTATTAAAAAGTCAGGCTCGATGTTTGCAAAAGATGATTTTGATATTAAAAATGTGGATTCGCTTAATAATGCGTTGAATAATATTCCAAATCGTGGCAATGCAGATAATTATGATATTATGGTGGTCTTTAACTGGATTTATTCGATGGCGGCGATTGTGGCAGTGGGTTACATCGTTTATGGAGCGATTTTGTTTGGTATTTCTGAAGGTGATCCAAGTAGAGTGAAGAAGGCTAAGGATTCTGTGACTTATGCAATTATTGGATTAGTGATCGTGGGGCTGGCATGGGCGATTACGTCATTTGTAACTAAATCGATAAGTTAGGAGATGTAGATGAAGATTGGTCAAAAAATTTTATTAGGACTTGTGGGCGCGTTGAGTTTTAGCTTATTCAATATAGCTACTTTTTCTCAATATACTTATGCTGAAGGGGTGAAGAATAAGGTGTGCGAGGAACTAGCTAACGCCGAGGATGTTGATGAATCGGTATTACAGGCGGCTGGCTGCTCGGGGCCAACTGGAAAACATAAGAATATATCCGAACTTGCTAATACAATTATAAATGTTGCGATGTCGCTTGCGGGAATTGTGGCAGTAGGAGCTTTAATTCTGGCTGGGCAAAGATATATTGCGGCAGGTGGTGATGCAGCTAAAATTGCGAGTGCAAAACGAACCATCGTCTATGCGATAGTGTCTCTAGTGATTTCATTCTTGGCTTTTGCAATTGTGAAGTTTGTAATTACTTCTTTGAACATTTAGATTCCTGTGTATTAATGGGGGTGGGAGGAGGTGCATACTCTTGCTTCTACGGATGCTTATGATATAATAAAAAAAAGTAATATTAAAGGAAGAAATATGAAAATTACTAACAAAGTCAAAACATTAGCCGCTGGCGGTCTTGGTGTAGTAGCAATGGGTCTTCAAGCTGCTCCAACTTTTGCTGCTGGTAAGGTTCGCTGTCCAGATGGAAGCGAAGCTAAGGACCTTACTGGTTGTCCTAATGTTCCTAAGAATAACCTTAACTCTAATGATTTGATGGGTACCCTTAATACTATTATTAACGTTGTTATCGGTATTATTGGTTTCGTAGCTGTGATGGTAATCATCCTTGGTGGTGTACAATACACAACCTCAGCTGGTGATTCTGGTAAGGTTAAGAAAGCAAAAGATACAATCATGTATGGCATTATTGGTCTTGTCGTAGCTTTGATGGCTTACTCAATTGTTAACTTCATTCTCTCAAACGTATTTAAGTAGAGTCTTATAAATAATTCTGAGTAGAAATAAACGATTGAAGGATGTAGCGAAAATGGCAAAAGGTTTAAGAAAGGGTTTTGGCTTAGCGGCATTAACTCTTGTATCAGCTTTTGGATTAATCAATAATGTAAGTGCAGTTGGTTGTCCGACTGGTTCCCTGCGTGCTGGTGAGGATGTTGGTTCAATATCGGAGTGTAATCTTGCAAAAGATCATGCTGGCTCAACGGACTTAATGAAGACATTGGATACTATTATTAATGTAGTGCTTGGTGTCTTAGGTCTTTTAGCTGTTGTAATAATAATCTACGGTGGCTTCATGTACACTACATCTGCTGGTGATGCATCGAAAATTAAGAAGGCCAAAGATACAATCATGTATGGCGTGATAGGTTTAGTAATTGCCCTATTAGCTTATGCGATTGTAAACTTCGTACTAAGTAGTGTCTTTAAATAAAAATAATGAATAAAAAATAGACCTTCGGGTCTATTTTTTATGGTTTAGAAGATGCAGTGTTTTATTCGATTATTTATTGATTTTTATATTGATAATTATGTGACTCATTAAAATGATTATGATTGTAATTCCCCGCAATTGAGAGTATAACTAGGATAGTTTGAAATAGAAAAAGTGGAGGAATATCTTGGGATAAAAAAGTACTGCCGAAGCAGTACTTTCTACATAACGTTTTCAAGATTATTGAATGGTAATCTTGGTTGGGGTTTCGGTTTTTTCCTTCTCAAAGGAAATAGTAAGGACGCCGTCTTTTAGTTCGGCCTTAACGCTTCCCTCATCTTCACGGACGGAAACTGGGAGTGCGATTGTGCGAGAAAACTCGCCCCAGTAACATTCTTGAATGTGCCAACGAGTGGTTTGCTCGTCTTCGCCGCCACTAAGGATTCCTGAGATGGTTAAGATGTTGTCAGAGATGGTCACATCGAGGTCATTTTTGGAAATGCCTGCAGTGCGAGCCTTAACAACTAATTTATCAGCAGTTTCATATACATCAACTGCTAATTGACCTGGAAAATCTTCCGGTTCGTCCCACGCCTCTGGATCTTCTTCTGATGGAAAACTATTAGAGAGTTGAGCAGGACTTTGCTCGACTTCTTCTTGGCTATCATTATCCAGAAATGCAGCCGCAAGTTCGTCTTCCATAAGCATGTCGTCGTCATTTGTACGAGCCATTGCTAAGTATTCCTCCACTTTTAACTATTGTTATGGTTAATTATAGGAGTGGTTATGTTAAATTGCAAGAGAAAAGTGTGTTTTGATGTAAAAAGCACAATAGTTAATGTGATATTGGAGCTGGTTTCACCAAACAGGTGTGAGAGGTGCGGGGCTTCTGGGGTAGTGTTTTGTGATTGTTGTAAAAAATATCTAGCTAGTACTAATCCGGGGTATGTCGTGAGTAATAGCTTTGGATTTAAGGAAATCATTATTGGGGGCGTGAAAGAAGGGATTTTATCGAATCTCTTAAAGAAGTATAAATATGGATGTAATAGGGAGCTAGCTGAGGTTTTGGCTGGTACGGTCTATGAGAGGTTGAAGAGTATTGTGGAGGACGAGATAAAGGTTGGCGGTAAGGTGGTGTTAGTTCCCTTGCCAACGATTGGCCGACATATTCGCGCTCGCGGGTTTGATCATATAAAGGTTTTAGCTAATAGGTTTTCAGAAATTGCGCCTGTGGAAGATTTAATTGTGAGAAAGAGGAACTCCGTGCAGGTTGGAAAGGGGGCGGAAGAGCGATTGAGGCAGGCGGAGAGTGCGTATATGCTAAGAGAGGGGGTGCAATGCGATCCTGAGATTAAGTATGTTTTATTTGATGATGTATGGACAACCGGCGGAAGTATGCGGGCGGCAGGCGAGGTGCTGAGAAGAGCGGGAGCGACGAAGATAAGTGCTGTTCTCTTAATGAGTAATGATTATATTGAGGCTACAGAAAACCTGCCTTTTGGGCAGGTTTAATAAGGCAATATGTCGTATTTAGCGAGGAGTGCTGACGCCGATGACGGAGTTGAGAACGAAGTTAACAATGGCGAAAGCAAGAAGAGAGATGATAAGGCCGATAATTGCGTAGAGGACGGTATTTTTTGCGTCAGTGACCTTTTTACTGTCGCCGCCAGAAAGGATGTAGCGTAAACCGCCATAAACTAACATAATTACAGAGATAAGGCCGACGATGAGCAGAATTGTATTAGTGATGCGACTAAAGACGCCGTTATCACCGATAAGTTCGGTTGGCATACCTTCAGCACGAGCAGCGTCTGCACCTTCTTGAATAGAGATGGCAGAGGCAAGAGCACGACTGGTTGAGAGGCAGATCAATGCACCAAGACCGGTTAAGGTTTGAGTTAAGGTTTTTGTAATTCTTTTCATAAAAATTTATCGAATCTCGCAATTACTTAAATGATGTGCTTATTTTACCATATATGTTCGAAAAAAGCAATTTTTGCAAAATAGGAGGTTATTTTTCAGAGGAGAGTGAATAATTAAATAAAAGACAGTAATATTTTGACGAAGTTAAAAGTAGAAAAATAAAAAAGGCCTCGGCTGAGGCTATTTTATGGCGGAGAGTGGGAGATTCGAACTCCCGCTGCAGGTCTCCCCACACTAGCGATTTAGCAAACCGCCCCCTTCAGCCACTTGGGTAACTCTCCTTCCCTTCTATCTTAGCATATTTTAAAGAATTAGAGAACGAATTTAAAGAAATATTGTGTTGTGATATAATTTAAAAAAGCTAATGAATATTGAGGTAGTATGGGAAAAAATACTGAGGTGATTCAATGGGAGGCCGAGGAGTATGTCTCGCATGAAAAAAATATGGGGTGGTATCTAGGCCTAGTGGTTATTGGTGTGATTTTATCGCTGATTTCAATTCGATTTGAATGGTGGACTTTTACAGCTTTAATTATTGTGTCGGTGATTGCTTTAATTCTTTATTCGGTACGACCACCAAGAAAAATTCAGTATGTGTTATCTGAGAAAGGACTGACGGAAGGCGAAAAAATGTACGCTTTTGAGGAATATAAGGCCTTCGGGGTATTGCAGGACGATGTACATTTTGCGATTATTTTGATGCCAAAAAAGCGCTTTTCACCGGCTGTAACGGTATATTTCCCTGAGAATAAGGGTGAAGAGATCGTGAATGTTTTTGGTCATAGATTACCAATGGAAGAAGTCAAATTGGATATGATCGATAAAATTGTAAAGAAATTACGATTTTAAGATAATTACTTTAGAGCAAAATAGGCCAGAAAAACTGGCTTATTTTTGTACTTGAAGTTTAGTTTAGAAAATTGAAAAAACATAACAGTTATGGTAAACTGGAAAAAATATAGAATAAAAGAAGGTGGGTAAATGGATCAAAATGATGGCGCACCAATGACGGGCGCAATGAACGCAACAGATTCAAATGCAGATTTTAACATTAATATTCAGGACCAGTTGGGAGTGCCACCAGCGCCACCAATTCCAGATTTTTTGTCTAATGATCCGATTGATGCGGGTAATGGTTCAAGTGTGATGGCGGATTTGACAAATATGGAGCCAACGCCGATTACAGGTGCACCTGCGGTGATGCCTGAACCGATAGTTAGTACAACGGAGCCGGTAGTGGAGACTCCAGCTGTGGTGCCTGAGACGGTTGCAGTACCAAGTGTAGAGGTGAATACACCAGTTGCAAATACTGAGGTGGCTGGCGATCAATTCGAGAATGTGAAAAAACAAATGTTGCAGGATCTATACCCATTAATGGATAAAATTAAGATGCAGCCGGAGCAAAAATTCAAAGTTTATAAGCAGATGATCGAAACAACTGGTTCGAAGGAGATGATTACTTCTGCATATGAGGCAGTAAAAGAGATCGGAAGTGAAGAGGCGCGTGCAGAAGCACTTCTCTTCCTTGTCGAAAAAGCAGACAGTTAAGATTTAAAAATAATCGCCTACGGGCGATTATTTTTTAGTAAGAAATTAGAGAAGGTTTTTGCCTTCTCTAATTTAATGGAATGGTTTGCTGGGGGGTTAGTGTATTTCGCCCTTATTGGATGAGTTTAATACATTCCGCCCATGCCGGCACCGCTGGCGCTCTGGTCTTCTTTTTCTGGAATTTCAACAATGAGAGCACCCATAGTAATGGCGGTAGCAGCGATACTGATGGCATTTTGAACAGCTTCGCGAGTAACACGAGCAGGATCGATGACACCAGCTTTCTTGAGGTCCTGGAGACCTTTTTCAGGTTCCATGACGTTAATTCCCTGGCCTGGTTTGGCATTCTCAACTGCAGCAAGGAGAGCCTGGGCATTGAGTCCGGCGTTTTCTAAAATGTGAAGAAGAGGAGCCTTGAGGGCGTTCTTGACAATTTTGGCGCCAGCATCTTTTTCTTCAAGTTGGTCAGCGAGATTGACGAGAGTAACGCCACCACCAGTAACGATACCTTCATCAAGAGCTGCCTTGGTAGCGGCAACGGCATCATCAACTCGATATTTCTTTTCGTCGATCTCAGTTTCAGTAGCACCACCAACTTTAATAACGGCAACCTTACCAGAGAGGGCGGCAGCACGTTTTTCGTATTGTTCACGGTCGTAGTCAGAGGTAGCGAGGTTGGCTTGGGACTTAATGAGTTCAATGCGATCAGAGACGGCGGATTGTTTACCTGCTCCGCTAATAATTGTAGAGCTGTCTTTGGTGGCAATGATTTTCTTAGCTGAACCTAGAGCAGAGACTTCTGCATCTTCAAGCTTCATGCCCTTATCCTCAGAAATAACGATAGCATCAGTAAGGACGGCGATATCTTCAAGAATTTCTTTACGGCGATCACCGAAGGCGGGAGCTTTGAGGACGAGCGAATTGAAGACGCCTTTTAGTTTATTAAGGACAAGAAGTGAAAGAGCTTCACCACTAACTTCTTCAGCGATAATTACGAGATCTTTGTGGCCAGATTGGGCTACTTTTTCTAGGATTGGAAGGATTTCGCTGCTGGTGGAGATTTTTTTATCAGTGAGAAGGATGAGGGGTTTATCAAAAACAGCTTCTTGGCGATTGACATCGGTGACAAAGAATGGTGAGCTGTAGCCCTTGTCATAACTGAAGCCCTCAACGATTTCCTGTTCCATCTCTAGACCTTGGCCAGCTTCAACGGTGACGATACCGTCTTTACCAATCTTGCTGATAACGTCGGCAATTAATTTACCAATTTCAGGGTCGCCAGCTGAGATGGTAGCGACTTCAGCAACCTTTTTGTCATCGCCGGCAATCTTTTCGGCGGTTTGATTAATTTTTTGAACGATTTCTTGACCAGCCTGTTCGATACCTTTTCTGAGTTCCATTGGGTTGACACCAGCGGCAATAAGTTTATTGGCTTCGTTTAAGATGTTATAGGTCAAGACAGTGACAGTGGTGGTACCATCGCCAGCAACTTTGTTGAGTTTTTGGGCGGCAGATTTGATGAGTTTGGCACCGATTTGTTCGCCAAGGTTGGCTTCGGTACTGCCTAAATCGACAGCTTCTGCAACAGTAACACCGTCATGGGTGATGGTGGGGTTGCCATAAGATTTTTCAATGACAACGTTTTGACCTTTTGGACCAAAGGTAACTTTTACTGCGTCGTAAAGTTGTTTGGCGCCACTTAAGACTTTGTCACGAGCTTGGTCAGCATAAAAAATTTTCTTTGCCATAATTTCCTTTCGAGTTGAATCTTAGTATTAAGATAATAGTTGCTAAATTAGTTGATGGTTGCAAGAATGTCTTCTTCTTTTACGATGAGATATTCTTGATTATCAACTTTAATGTCAGTAGTGGTATATTCCTTGAAGATAATTTTGTCACCTACTTTGATGTTTTTGACATCTGGACCGATGGACTCGACGGTGGCGTAGCTAGGTTTTTCTTTTGCTTCACCTGGCATAAAAAACCCTGAGGCGGTTTTTTCTGCGGGAGTCTCTTTTTTAGCAACGACACGATCTTGTAATGGTTTTAGGGTCATTTTCCTCCTTATCTTTAAACGATTTTCGATGTTCTGTACTCTATTGTATAGAAAAAACTAGCACTGTCAAGTGGAGAGTGCTAATTTAATATTGAATTTCGATTTTCGAGATGGGGTAGAAAATAAAAAAGCAGTGTAAAAATTAAAACTAACAGAGGTGGTTATGGTATAATGAGAAAAACGAGAGGTATAAAATGAGTGTGAAAACTGTATTAATGGACAGAATACCAAATTATAACAATTTAGTAATTCCATACCATAAATTAAAGGCGATGATGATGGCGCATAAGTATAAGTTTCCAGGGAAGCGGATGCGCGTGATTGGAGTGACGGGAACAAATGGTAAGACCTCAACTTGCTTTATGATCTGGAAGATGTTAAATGAGGCTGGACATAAAACGGGCTTGATGACGACGGTAGCTTGGGGAGTAGATAAGCTGGAAGAACAGATCGAACATATGACTACTGTTGATACTGAGACCTTGAATAAACGAATGCAGAAGATTGCGGAGAGTGGAGCAGAGTTTTTAGTGCTTGAAATTACTTCACACGCATTGGCGCAGAATCGCATATATGGTGTGCCTATTGAGATCGCTGTGATGACTAATGTGACACATGAACATCTCGACTACCACAAGACATTTAAAAATTACAGGGACGCGAAGAGAAAGTTATTTAAAGTAGCGAAGTATGGGGTGATCAATGAAGATGATGAAAGTTGGTCATACTTTGCAAGTGATGTCGATGAATATATCACATATGGTATAAATGGAGGTATTTTAAAGGCTGAAAAAATAGAGCTAGCTGCGGAGGGAGTGAAGTACGAAGTAAGAGAGTCGGACGAGAAGTTGAAAATCCGGACACATATCCCTGGGAAGTTTACTGTATATAATTCCCTGGCTGCAACGGCGGTGGGGCTGAAATTGGGCTTAACTAAAAAGCAGATCGAGGATGGAATTTTGGCACTTGTTAGTGTGGAGGGTCGAATGAATCGCGTAAATGAGGGGCAGGATTTTGAAGTGATTGTTGATTATGCGCATACACCTGATGCATTCTTGAAAGTCTTTGAATCGGTAGTACCTGGGAAAAAGGGACGGATTATTTCTCTATTTGGTGGGGCGGGACGCCGCGATGAGTCTACACGCGCAGAGAGGGGTGAAATTGGCGCAAAGAATTCGGATATTGTAATTATTACGGAGGATGACTCTAGAGATGAAGATAGGACATTAATAGCGGAAGAATTTGCGAGAGGTGCTGAAAAAGCTGGTAAAATACGTGAAAAGGACCTGTTTGTTATTCTGGACCGTGAAGAGGCAATCGAAAAAGCAATCAGTTTAGCAAAAAAAGATGATATTGTGCTGGTGCTGGGCAAGGGTCATGAAAAAACTATTTTAAGAGCTGAGGGGGCGGTGCCTTTTGAAGATTTAAAAGTGGTCCGAAAAATCTTAAAGAAAATGTCAAAGAAATAAAGGTGTTTAAAAAAAATACAACCGGGGGGTTGTATTTTTTTGTAGAAGTTTGCCGGGAGAATTTTGCGAACGAGTAGGATACAAGAGGTTATCCTGTGATGTGGTCAGGGTCGAAGTTGCTGATACCATTAATGATTTGATCTTCTGAAAGATGCATAAGATGAGCAATAGTGGCAGCAGCAGCCATGTAGGAAATGTTTGGTTCCCCGGTGAGAAAACTGGCGACACTGAAGCGATGACCTTCAATGTTTAGAGTTGCTTCGCTTCCCTTTCGGTAAAGAGTGCGGCGTTCAATCTTGGTGTCACTATGGTGATCGGAGCCATAAGTGGCGGTACCTTGTTTGCCTTTAAATTTTGAGAATTCAAGGAAGTTATTATCATCACGATTGAGTACGACGTACTCGGGGCCGAGGCTGAAGAGAGTATTTTCGGCTGCGGCGTATTCTTCAGGAGTGAGATCGGAAAGCTTGGATGGGACATAGTCGGTGAGGGCGGCTAGATAGACTGGAAGTTGATAGAAAACATCTTTTTTGAGGGAGTGGGCAGGGGTGGTAATGATACAGTAATCAGCGCCAGCTTTCCAGGCGTCGCTAAAGAATTTATAGAGAGTGCCTACCTTAATCTCGTCTTCAGAGGCAAGAATGGCCACCTTTTCATTAGCTTCTTTGAGGATGTGGTAAACATAATGGGCAACGACGCTTTTACCGGTGGTGCCGGTGATGCAGATAATGCGCATATCTTTTAAGATGTTGCCATAGTAGGTTTTGAGAAGACGTACTTTAATACGACCTGCACGGCTGCCGGTGAGTTTTGAAGTTGTTGGTTTTGGGTCGAGATTGTTGTCCATTATGTATATTTACCAATTTAGTTGTTCATTAGGTTGTTTAAGATTTGAGTTGGAAAATCGCTATCTCCAAGGCTTTGTTTGAGGAAGGAGGTGAAAATGATGATGGCTAGAGCGTAAATGGTGATAATGACTATGGTATTTGCGAAGATACGTTGATCGTTTTGATAGTCAATGTCTTGATTAAGACCTTCATAAATTAAGGTTGAAGAGTAGGCGAAACCAGCAAACATAAGAATGAAGCCGAGGTTGAGTGAGATCATGGCGCCGAGAGGCATAAGAACGTAAGTGGTAAGGATGGCAGGAATGCTGGAAACGGCGGCGATGGTTAACAGGCGGAAGTAGTTGCTTTTCTTTTTGAAGATAAGAGAGATGATGTAGTAAATAGCGGTGATGGCGAGAACTGGGACGAGGTAGGCGATGATTTGTGAAAAAATAGTTTGGAACCAATCAAATTTTTCGAGTTTTTTCCAGTTCCAAGAAGCGGCTACTTGTTTACCGAAGAAAGATTTGTGAGCTGGAGTGTAGACTTTGGCAATAATGGTATTGACGACGGAAAGTATAGTAAAGAGTCCAGTGGTGATAAGGGGAAGCTGCCAGGCTTTTTTGAAGCTAGAAAAACCAGATAACTTTTCTTTAAAAGTGGAGGTTGGTTTTGTGAGGGCGGAGATAATAAAACTGACAAGGTGATTTTTGGAGACCTCTTGTAATTTTTGTTTTAGTGCATCAGTGCTAGACTGGGTTGTGGTTTGTGGTGAGGCCTCTGGAGCAGGAGTGGAGGGCGTAGGTGCGGCGGTATTAGCGGTATTTAAAGGTTGGTTGGCTACGTTATTTGTGTTATTTTCTTCCATAAAACTCCTTTTTATTAAATAAATTATAACACACCTCTATGATTTTTAATTAAATATGCTATAATATAGATGTCACGGCAACGTGATGCTCATTTAATTTCTAGGTGGGTATCATCTGAGTCCTTGGATTTAGATGATATCCACATCTGCACCCGTAGCTCAGCTGGATAGAGCGTTTGCTTGCGGAGCAAAAGGTCGTAGGTTCGAATCCTGTCGGGTGTACCATAGTGAAATTATTTGAAAAAGACTCCTCATTTTTAGAGGAGTTTTTTGTTATGTGGCTTTTGATTAATGGTTTGATTGATGTAAGTAGATGATTTTGGGGTATTAGTTGATGCGCATGTTTATCTTTAGGCGTTGGGTGTGATAGAATGAGAGGTGGAAGCGTGGCCGAGTGGTTGAAGGCGCACGACTCGAAATCGTGTGGGCAGTAATGTCTCGGAGGTTCGAATCCTCTCGCTTCCGCCACAAAATTAATGATGACCCACTTTGGGTTATTTTTTATGAGAATATAAGAGGTATTTATAAGGTTTTGTTTTAGAGATGTTCTAATACTATTCACTACCTTTACCAGTGAAGACGGCGGCAAAAGTTTTTAAAAGAATTTTAATATCGCCGGTGATACTCCAATGATCAATATAAAAACAATCAAGTCGAACAATCTCTTCAAAGTCGGTAATTTCACTGCGCCCAGAGACCTGCCAGAGACCGGTAATGCCGGGTTTAATGCTGATGCGACGTTTATGATGGGCAGAATATTGATTGTATTCGTCAACAGTTGGAGGACGAGTGCCGATGAGCGACATACTGCCTTCTAGGACATTAAAGAACTGTGGAAGTTCATCTATACTGGTTTTTCGGAGGATTTTACCAATCTTTGTGATACGGGGGTCATTTTTCATCTTAAACATAAAACCCTGCATTTCATTCTGATCTTTGAGAGTTTGGAGTTTGGCCTCTGCATCTTGGTACATGGAACGGAATTTATAGATATAGAAGAATTTGCCATTGCGGCCGACGCGTTTTTGCTTAAAGATGATGGGTCCGGGATCTTCAAGAAAGATGAGGGGGGCGACGATGAGGCCAAAAATAAGACAGATGAAACAGCCAACAAGGGCGCCGGCGATATCCATGAGGCGTTTTAGAAGTAGTTCCCCATCGGTGAAGAGGCGGGGTGAAAGTCGAATGACATTGGTGGTGCCAAAATCTTCAAGTTTAGTTTCAAGAGTTTCAATAGCGAAGCTGTCTATGGTGATGAGAGAATCGATACCCATTTCACTAAAGGCTTCGATAAGGTACTCGATTTTTTTTCTAGCTAGATGGTTTACGCTAAAAATTACAAGATCAACTTGATGTCGTTTAACATATTCGAGGATAGAAAGGGAGAGCTCTTTGAGCTTTATTGATTCAAGCGCGGGGTTTTTAGAGGAAGAGTCTGTACCTTTTGACGATTGTGTTTTTAAATTATTTGAGAGTATTTTAACTTTATAAAAACGATCAGCTTGTCTACCAGAGAGTGAAGTTATGCCTATAATCTCACAATCTTCGGAATTAAGCTTTTGGATGTCATAGACTGCTTTTTCGAGCGAGCTATTATCAGTGATAATAATAGTTTTTTTGGTGTGATGCTCAAGATACTGGCGTTTTATTAGATGAATGAGAAATAGGCAGGAGAAAGAAATGCTGAAATTGATAGAAAAGAAGATGCCAAAGAAGAGGCGGGGGATACTGTCGCTGATATGAGTGGTGTAGACGATGGTGGAAAAAATAATTGCCATGAAGATATTAGTGAGGAAGGCGGCTTTAACATGTCTTAAAATGCCGCGCTTAGCGGTGATGGGATTATAGCGATAAAAGGTAAAGACGATGAGAAAAGAGAGGAGAAGATAGAGGAAAACAGTGGAGTCTTTGAGGTGGCGGAAGGCAACGTCAGAGGGATCCCAACCAAAACGCGAGAGGTAGGCGATCAAAAAAGAAATGATGATAGAAAAAAGATTTGCAAAGAATAACCCAACACGATGATTTGACATATTGTGAATATTATAGCATAAAATGTAATTCTTTTAAAGAGAGAAGACGGGTAATTCTCTGTTATAATAGGAGAAAGATGTAATTTTAGTTACATATTTAAATAAAGGGAGTTTATGGGGAGTATTTTTTCGAAGATTATTGCGGGCGAAATTCCGTGCTATAAAATTTACGAAGATGAAAAAACGCTGGCTTTTTTGGATATTCATCCAGAGACGCCGGGACATACTTTGGTGGTACCAAAGGTTGAGGTGGATAAGCTATATGAACTGCAGATGGAAGACTATTTGGCGGTGATGAAGACTGTAAAAATATTGGCGAGTCGGATGGAGAAAGTTCTGGGAAAACGTACGCTGATGAAGGTGATCGGTACTGATGTTCCTCATGCCCACGTACACCTTGTATCGCTTGATCCAGATTATCAGTATGGACAGGTGGTCGAGATGACAGAGGAGGAGATGAAGGAAATGCAAAAGAAATTAACGGAAGGAGTGGAATAATGAAATTTTCGCCATCATATAATCCAGCAGATTTTGAAACTGATATTTATGCAGGCTGGGAGGCGGCTTCAAAGTTCTTGCCGGCTAAAACGGATAGAGGTGGAAGAAGCGGACGTGAATCCAAAAGATATTCAATTGTGATGCCACCACCTAACGCAAACGGAAACCTACATATTGGCCATGGTCTTACGGTAGCGACGGAGGATGCTTTAGCTAGATATTATCGATTAAGAGGTCGTCGTACTTGGTATGTGCCTGGGGCGGATCATGCAGGGTTTGAGACCTGGGTAGTCTATGAACGCGAATTGGAAAAACATGGTAAGACTCGTTTTATGTACTCTCGAGATGAGCTATATGCGCGAGTCTGGGATTTTGTGCAGGAAAAACGTGGAGCGATGGAGCTTCAGTTGCGGGCTCTGGGTGCCTCATGTTCTTGGAAGGATCTAACCTTTACTCTAGATGAAAATGTGGTGCGACAAACTTATCGAACATTCGAGAGAATGTGGCAAGATGGATTAGTTTATAGGGGTGAAAAGCTGGTTAATTATTGTACAAAGCACCAGACGGCATTTGCTGATATTGAGGTGGAGTATAAGGATGAAGAAGGTAAACTATACGAAATTAAGTATCCGATCGCTAATGGCGATGGGTTTGTTGTAGTTTCTACAACACGACCCGAGACATTGTTTGGAGATGTGGCTGTGGCAGTTAACCCAGCAGATGAACGTTATGCTGATATTTTGGGGCAGTTTGTTTCCCTACCGTTGACGAAGCGAGAGATTCCAGTAATTGCGGATAAGCATGCAGATATGGAGTATGGGACTGGAGCTGTAAAAATTACGCCGGCACATGACGTGAATGACTTTGAGGTTGGAGAGAGACATGAATTGCCAAGAATTTCAGTGATTGGTCCGGATGGAAAAATGCTGCCTGTTTGTGGACCGTCATACGAAGGATTGACTGTACTTGAATGTCGCAAGAAAGTATTAAAAGATCTTTCTGCGGCGGGGCTTTTAGTGTCTGAAAAGAAGATTCAGCATTCAGTGGCGCATTGTTATAAATGTGGAACCGTGATTGAACCAATGTTGAAAGAGCAGTGGTTCGTGGATACTTCTAAGTTGGCTAAGATGGCCACCCTGCATTTAAATAATAATGAAATTAAATTTTATCCAGAAAATAAGTTAAAAGTTTTGATCAATTATCTTGAGGGTCTGAAGGACTGGAATATTTCAAGGCAAATTCCTTGGGGTATTGCGATTCCAATGTTTAGAAAGGTTGATGCAAATGATGAGGGTCCGGAATGGCGATTTGATGTACGCACGCAGTTGTCAGAGATTGAGATTGGGGGCGTAAAATACCAGCGCGATGAGGATACTTTTGATACTTGGTTCTCTTCTTCACACTGGCCAATTGTTTGTACAAACTGGGAAGAAGGGGTGGGGAGTGAGTTCTATCCACTTAACACGATGGAAACCGGTGCGGATATTTTGTTTGCCTGGGTGGCTCGAATGATTATGGTGGGAATTTATGTGACTGGTGAAGTTCCGTTTAAAGAAGTTTACCTACACGGTTTAGTGCTTGATGCACATGGAAAGAAGATGTCGAAGTCTAAGGGCAATGTAATCAACCCAATGGAAATGATTATGCAATATGGTTCCGATGCTTTTAGATTGGGTATTTTGCGTGGACGATCGGCTGGATTAAATCAGGCGTTTTCAGAAAATTCTGTTGTTTCGGGACGTAATCTGTGTAATAAATTGTGGAATATTTCTCGGTTTGTTCAAGGGATTGTAGACGCAGAGGAAGAGGAGAAGGGGTATTCTGAGGCGGACGTTTCGGTAGTACTGGGAGCTGATAGAGAATCGGCAGTGCACCAAACTGGGAGTGATTCGATTAATCCAGAGGTTTATCAATATACGACAAATAATATGGGAGAGGATTGGATTTGCCGTGAGATTAACAGAGCTAGGGGTGTACTTGAACAGTGTATGGCGGGATATCGTTTTTCGGAGGCAGTGGAAGCGATTTATGAACTGATCTGGGACAAATATGCGGATTGGTTCCTTGAAAGCCAGAAAATTTATAAGAATATTTCCCTGCTAAAGGTTAGTTTAGAGTCAATTTTGACGATGTTACATCCGTTTGCACCATTTGTAACAGAGGCGATTTGGCAGAATTTATCCTGGACGGATGGAATGATTATTGATGCAATGTGGCCATCAGTGATGAGTTACGATGAGATTTCGGCGGAAAACTTTGAACGATTAATAGAGGTGATTTCTGAAATTCGCGGTACAGAAACGGCGCTTTCGAAGTTCAATAAAGGTAAAAAGTTTGGACTACTTGTCGGTGAGGATATCTTAGTAAATGACAACTTGTTGTTAGTGAAATTCCTGTCGCATGTGCCGTCAATTGCTTCGACCAATGGTTCCCCACACGGGTTGAGGTTGGCAACAGTAAATCATGAGCTTTATCTTGATGTACCAGAGAAAGTAGTGGTAGATTTTAAAGATGAGTTAGAGGCGAAGATTTTAGCTATTGGCCGTGAATTAGACGCTTTGAACGCTAGGATGATGAATCCGAGATATGTGGAGAAGGCTCCAGCTCAATTAGTTAGAGAGACTAGAAATAGTATTGAGGAGAAGAAAGAACAGATCGAGCGACTAAAACAGCAACTTTCTATCATTTAAACGGTGAATTCGACTAAAAAATAGGCTTTATGCCTATTTTTTATGTATATTTCCCTGTTTTGTTTTTAGTATCTGTTTTCTTTAATTTTTGTCTGTATCATCGATTGTTTTTAGAGTGGGTTCTTATTTATGGATATTTATGATACTTGGTGTTTAGTTTTAATAAAATGTCTTTACGGTTTTCATTTAGTAAATTAATATGAAACTTGTGAAATTGGCCTCAAAAATGTCATGCTTCCCTGTTAAGCACGTGAAAATACTTGTGTTAATCATGATAATGAAAAATTTATGCTTGACATAGTCAAGTTTTTATTTCATAAAAGTACTATTTTTTGATATGACCAATTACTTAATTTTTAGATTATTACAAAAAACTAAAAGTTTGAGTAATTGTTATGTTTATAATACTGCTAGTGGGTTGCTAAGTCAATAGGGTGTTAATAATGGGGATAGGGAAGAATTAAGAATGGGGAATTATCAGGTTATGTGGAAATGGAGTGGATTTATTAATGGCGGGGAACTATGTTAGAATGTAGATGTGGCTTATATTAGAAAATTCAAAACTGCTTCTGGCGCAACGGGTGTGCAGGTTTGCTATAAGGAACATAGTAAGATTGTGAAAACAGTTCATGTTGGCTCGGCAAATTCGCCGGAAGGTTTGAATCGACTTCTAATTAAGGCACAAGAAATAATTGATGAAGGGAAGAGTTCACTTTTTGATTTGAGTGGCTTTTAACCCTTTTATTTTTTGGGGTGCGATTTTGACCTTTGTTTTTGATTGTTTTTTGAGTCAATATACCTTGTTTGAATGACTTTTTAACTGATGCAATTTATGCACTAATTAAGGGGAATTGTAGTAATTCTTAACTAATGCAATTTTTGCACTAGTTAAAGGGAATCGTAGTAATAAAAGGATTATGACAAGAATCTTAATTAGAGATTGGATTAAAAATTTTTTTGAATGGGTGATCTTTTTTAGAAGTTTAAAAAACTGGTGCATTTTTTGCACTAGTTCGAAATTAACTTAACGTTATATTTGTTTTTTTGGAAGTGGGATTTTTATTTTTATAAATTTTAGATTTTTTTGATTTTTTTGTGTGTAAAATATTGTGCGACTTTGGAGTTGCATGGTCTTGATGATAGGATTTACGTGTTTTTTACAAAATATTGAAGAAGTTCTAGGAATCGGTGACTGATGAATGCGCCTTTATAGGAGGGAAAATTGTGTAATTGTTGTTCATTACAGACTGTTTGAAAAATTTGAAGAGCTTCGGGTAGGGAAAGCCATTTTAGAATATAGTCTTCTTCGATTTTATCTGGCATATAATTTGTGTGAAGGATCTTGTCTGACTGAGCAGAGAAGAAATAGGTGGTATTGATTCCGTCGTAGCGTTGTTCGTGGATATTACCGATTGGTTTTGGATTTTTGAGTAAATAACCGGTTTCTTCTAATGTTTCGCGACTCAGGGCTTGAAGAAGAGACTCACCTGGCTCGATCCCGCCACCGGGGATGGCATAGTAATCTCTGGCCCGAGAGTAGAGTAGACAGATTTCGTGATTTTGATTAATTAGTAGGCAACGTGCGGAATTTCTAATATTGGGATGCTCGACAATTTGTTTCATAAAATCAGGATGAGCTGGCTTAAGAGTTTTGGTTAAGAAGTAATCTTGATTTAGATATTGGATAGTATGATTTATAATTTGAATTTCTTGAGTTTTGAGTCCGGAATAAAAACTATCTTGCATAATAAATATATTATACTTTATAAAAAAACGAATTCTTTTGAACTGTTTTGTTTATTGGATAATTGAACGAGGCATAATATTAAGTGAGTATGGATCGGTTGGTGGAATTTTTGATACTATTTCGTAATAAGCTGCGGAGGCAACCATGGCGCCGTTGTCTCCTGAAAAACGAGGCTCTGGAAAATATAAGTTAATTTTGTTATGCAGTTTAGAATTTTGTTGTTCAATATATAAGTTGAGGTCGTGACGCAGTCTTTGATTGGCCGAGACTCCACCTGCAATAATGAGGCTCTCAGTTTCGGGATTCTGTTTAAGTGCTAGCTTAATTTTTTCGATTAGAATATCAACAGCGGTCTGTTCAAAAGAAGCTGCAAAATCTGCACGTTGCTGATCGGTGAGAAGAGCGGCCAACTGCGAAGAGGGGAATGAAATAGGCTTCTTAGTTTCTTTTTGGACTTCACGAAGAACAGCGGTCTTAAGTCCTGAAAATGAAAAATCAAGAGTACCAGGCATGGGGTGGGGAAACGAATAGGCGTTGGGGTTTCCGGTTGCGGCGGCTTTAGTAATTGAAGGACCACCTGGATAGGGAAGACCTAGGATCTTGGCAATTTTATCAAAGCATTCGCCAACTGCATCATCGCGGGTGGTGCCAATAATTTCAAACTGTTGATGTGCGGACATTTTAACGATTTGAGTATGGCCACCTGAGATGATTAGGGCAATGAGAGGAAAATTGGGCTCAGTTTGGTTTTGAAGCCAGTTAGCATAGATGTGAGATTTAAGGTGGTGAACTGCGTAGAGTGGTTTGTGTTGTAAAATGGCAAGGGCGCGAGCGGTGAGTGTTCCAACGAGAAGAGAACCAAGAAGGCCTGGAGTATGGGTGACGGCGATGGCGTCAATTTTAGACCAATCGTCTTGGTTGGAATCAGTTTTTAGATTAGCTTCTTGAAAAGCTTGATGAATGGCGGGAAGAATTGCTTCGAGGTGAGAGCGGGCGGCGATTTCAGGAATGACACCACCATAGGCGGCGAAAATATCAATTTGTGAAACAACCACATTGCTCAGAATGGTTTGGCCGTTTTCGACAATAGCAACAGCGGTTTCATCGCACGATGACTCGATTCCCAAAATTCTCATAGACTGATTATAGTATGAGTTTGAGATTTTGTTAACTGCTTGAGAATAATAGACTAACTTGAGAATTTGAGGGATTCAATAGGCTTTTGTCTGGAAGCTTTAAAAGCAGGGAAGAGACCGAAAAGAATACCGGTGACAAAGGCAAAGTAGAATGCGACGAGACAAATTTCGAGGTTAATAAATGGTTTGAAGGGGGTGAAGGTGGAGCAGAAAATTGCTACGAGATAGCCGAGAAGGAAGCCGCCAATGCAACCAAGAAAAACGAGGATGATACTTTCAAAAAGGAATTGCATAAAGATGTGGGTATTAGTGGCGCCGATGGCTTTTCGAATACCAATTTCGTGAGTGCGTTCTGTGACGGAAACTAGCATGAGATTCATAACGCTGATGCCGCCAATGAAGAGTGAGATTGCTGCAATACTGCCCAGCATAATCGAGATAATAGAGAAGAAGTTGCTGGCGGGGTGGGAAATATGTGAACCATAATTAACGGTGAAATTACTGGCGGAGCCTTTGAGGTCGGTAAGAACTTTAGTAATTTGATGAGCAGTGGATTCGGTTTTTTGATTATCTTTCACAGTGATATTGATTTGTTGAATTTGGGGATTAAGGCTCTTGATTTGCTCAATATCTACGATGACGGATTGGTCGAAATCTACACCATTGAAATTAATGGGGTTCTCGGTTTTTTGAAGAGTGCCAATAATAATAAATTTGTGACCGGAGAAAGAGAAGGTCTTGCCAATGGGTTCACTGGAACCAAAGAGTTGAAGAGCAAGAGAATGTCCGATAACAGCTGACTTTAGATTATTATCTTGGATAAAATTCCCGGATTTGATTTCTAGGTTTAGGATATCCTTGAGGTCGGAATTGCTGGCCAAAATAGTGGCTGAGTCAACGGTGTGATCACCAATAGCTGTTTCGTGGAGAACTGCCAGGGGGGCGATATTTTTGATATTATCGCTGGATTCTTTAATTCTAGTCAAATCCTCCATGGTGAGATTTGAATTATTGAAATGGTTTGAGCTTGTTAGTTCGTCAATAATATTTGTAAGATTATTTTTATTGTTTGCAGGTCGAACAAGAATGAGTTCTTGATTAAGTGCCTTTATCTGAGAGGAGATAAGCTGCGAAATACTGCCTGCAAGACTGAGAATCAAAATAATACTACCTATACCAACTGATATACCAAGACAGGTGAAAAAACTGCGAAATTTGTGTTTTTTGAGAGAATTTTTGGCGATCTCAAAATTAGTACGAAGAAGTAATGACATTATTTTCGGCGTCCTTTCGCTTGTCTTTTATTAGTTTTTGCAGGCTTGGCTTTGATTTTAGATTTCTTGTAAGGTTTTTCTAGCTCCTCTATAGAGGTGACTTTCTTTATAACACGAATTGAACCGTCACTTGACGTAGATGAGACAACAGGGAAGTCAGGTTTTTTTGATGTTGAATCTGTCTTGACCGGGGTTTTTGTTGGTTGTGTAGTTTCATGATCGTTGATAGAGATTTCAGAGGTGGTTGGGTACTTGTAGGAAAGATTAGGAGATTTTGGCTCATTATTTTCGATTGATATTGTTTCGGCCGGTACTGCGACCAAGGATGGATCAGGAGGAACGATTGGTAATCGGTTAGATTCTAATATGGAAGATTGGAAGGCTTCAGGATTTTTAGCGCCAACTTGTTGAATAGGTCGAACTTTAATGGTTTGAGTTTCGGGATTTTCTTCTACTTGAGGGAGATCGTCGATGGTCTCTCTGATGGGTTCTGAAGATTTCTTAAAGAAATTAACCTTAATACGTTCAGGAAGATCTTCATCTGCGACGGTTTTAATATCGGTGGCGATACGACCATCGAGCATATGAATGACCCTGGTGGCATAGGAAGTAAGATTTGGGTTGTGGGTGACCATAATAATAGTGTTACCCTTGGAATGGATACGGCGAAGTTCCTCCATAACAAGATGGGCGTTATGACTATCAAGATTGCCGGTTGGTTCGTCGGCAAGAATAATTTCAGGAGCTGAAACAAGGGCGCGAGCAATGGCGACACGTTGTTTTTGGCCGCCAGATAGTTGATAAGGGTAATAATATTCGCGTTTTTGCATGTTTAAGTAGGAAAGCATTTCGGAAGATTTGATGAGGCGTTTTGTTTTGGGGACACCAGCATAAACAAGAGGAAGGGAGACGTTTTCAAGAATGGTCATTTTAGGGATAAGGTTGAAGTCTTGAAAAATAAAACCAATTTTTTGGGCACGAATATGGGCTTGACGGGATTTAGAGAAAACAGTAGTGCGCTCAGAGTCGAGATAATAGCTTCCAGAGGTGGGGAAGTCTAGTAGGCCAATGATGTTTAATAGGGTGGTCTTACCGCAACCGGATGGGCCCATGATCATAATAAATTCGCCTGGTTTAACTTCCAGATTAAAATCATTAAGTGCGAATGATTCTGCCTCACCATATCCGAAGCTACGAGTGATGTTTTTTAATTCAATTAAAAGTGAATTATCTTTTCTAATATTACCCTTGTGACTCATTGCTTTAATTATAGCATGCAAGAGAAAAACTAGTGGTTTATGTGGTAAAATTGTTAAAGAAAAAGTGGAGGATTGGTCGATGTCAAAAAGAAAAACTAAGCACTCGAAGAAAACAGTTAGAAAACAGACGGGAAAGAAGATCGTAGTATCTGAAAAAGGCATGAAGGAAGACATTTTGGTGCATAAGATAATCGAAACGCCAACTGAAATGCCAGACAAGACGTTAGCTAATATACATGCTGAAACGACTGCTGAAATGACAGCTTCTGACACTGAAAAACCTACTACTGGGGAAGAGACTAAAAAAGAAAAGCGCAAGAAAGTTGATGCGATTTTGAAACTTGAAAAAGAGTTGGTGAAGGATCGCAAAAAATTGAAGCGAAAGAATAAGAAGGAAAAAACACATATTCCTCTGTGGACGAAAATTGTAATTGTGGTTTTAAGTTTGATTATCGTAGTGATGATTAGTGTTGCTATTTTTGGATACATGCTGTTATCGCATACTGCAAATGTATTCAAGGGTAATCCAATGGATATATTGATTGGAACGGAACTAGCACGCGATGAAAATAATTTAACGAATATTTTGATTTTTGGGACCAGTGAAGATGCGGAGGGGCATGACGGGGGGTTGCTAACGGACTCAATTTTAGTGGCGTCGGTTGATCAGGAAAAGAAAACGTCGAAAATTTTTAGTATACCGAGAGACCTTTGGGTGAACTACACAGTACCTGGTGGGGAAACGATGAACTGCGTGGTTGGTACACAAGGAAAAATTAATGCGACTTATATGTGTGCTTTGAATGAATATAGGAATAATAAGGATCAGGCCTCGAGGTATTTTGCTAAGAAAATATCGGAGATTACGGGTTTGAATCTACAATATTATATTTCCTTAGATTGGAGCGCATTGAGAACAGTGGTGGATGAGCTGGGGGGAATCGATGTGGATGTTTATGCAGATGATGATGCTGGTATCCATGATACCTGTCAACACCTTGATCTTGCTAAGGGGATGAATTATGGACTAAATGGTAGCATGGCCCTGAAGCTAGCCAGAGCACGCAATGCTGGCTGTGATGAAGGTGGTGATTTTGGCTTATCGCGAAGTAATTTTGATCGTGAGATTAATCAGCAAAGAATTTTTAATGCGATTAAAAATAAGGCTTTTTCGATTGGTGTGTTGGGAAAACCAACAAAGGTAATTCGATTGATTGATTCGCTGGGTAATAATGTGAAGACGAATATTACGATGGCGGAGGTGAGGACTTTGATTGACATTGCGACAAACTTAAACGGGGAAGTGGAGTCAATTCCGACGATTGAACAGTTCGGAGTGGGAAGAATCGGGATACAAAGTGTCGTTTTGCCAAAGGGGGCTTCAACTTATATTGAAAGTTCAATGTTTAGCTATGGGGAATTTCAAAGATATTTGAGAAATAAATTAATTAAGTTTGAATAAAAATATTGTTCAGAAAGGGTACCACTTCAGTGGTATCCTTTTTTTCGTTATCGCTCCATGCGAACCTTGGGCTCGAATCCTCTTTTCTTCTTCGAAGAAATAAAAAATACCCTTTCGGGTCTTTTTTACTTCCTGGCGGAAGCGAGAGGATTCGAACCTCCGATACATTGCTGTATA